>WLWD01002413.1_pt1 | contig 75856 bp, 34 predicted proteins | sample 6712731 | NCBI WGS metagenome assembly WLWD01 (sample SAMN12718690, study PRJNA576275) | sponge metagenome | isolation source: marine sponge | host: Mycale hentscheli | place: New Zealand: South Island, Marlborough, Capsize Point | collected 2014-11-01 | reverse complement strand
AGCATTAAGCAAGCCTTACTTTACACTTAAGCTCTAAAGTGTGAGAAAATTCCTGTGAAAATGCTTGCTTTTCAAGAAACAAAAAGTTGATTCGACCGGTTACTATGGCATTGAAGACCCTTTTCCAGACCTAATTTCAAAACTTCGCCGTTTTAGGGGGAATACGGAGTGCCGATTGTTGGTTGTCAAGAGCCGTTGGTAGTTAGAATGCTGTAGTATTAATGCTAAGGAAGCTACTTCTACTCCAGTGAAGCTTAGGTAAGTACGTAATTCCATATTTGTTAGCTAAATATGCAAAATAACTCTGGTCTTTCTTTTTTGTAGCTAAGAGCTTGTCAACAGTGACTGGTAAATTCAAACAGTCAGAATGGCTCAAATTTGGTACTACAAAAATTACCACTGCTCAAGAAAATGCGGTAAGGAAGTAATTTTGTATTTGTGTGCTAAAATTGATTGTCTTTTGTAGTTGTCAAGAATTCACGGTAATTCAGATAGTCAAAGTAACTTCAATTTGATACTACAGAAGTTATCAATACTCAGGAAATTGAGGTAAGTAGTAATTCCATATTTGTTGGCTAAAATTACAAATGATAACACTTGTTGTTTTTTTATTGTAGCTGAGAGCTTGTTCAAGAGTTAGCTACTGGTAATTGAGATTATCAGAATGGCAGATGTTTGATACTACAAAAGTCACCATTAATCAGGCACGAGAGTGATTTTGTATTTGTTTGCTGAAATAAAAGGTCATAACTGCTATTATAGTGTTTGCATGAACTAAGCTAAAACATAGTTAGTAACAATACTTAGTTTTATGTTACCTAACTATCAGGCTCGCTCGCCATTTGTGCTCAAGCACACCACTAGTTGGCGAGCGAGCGGAGCGAGTGAGATAGTATTAGGGGTGGATAATGCAAAATCGGGTATATGTTATATGTATATATGTGTGTAAGGATGGTACGTATGCCCCTAAAATGCGCGTGCGGGGAACTTTTTTCTCCAAAAAACACGGCTTTTTAGGCTTGACCCCAGTTTATTCTTACTACAGCATTAAGCAAGTCTTACTTTAATTTAAGCTCCAAATTGTGAGAGAATTCCTGCGAAAACGCTTGCTTTTCAAGAAACAAAAAGTTGATTTGACCTGTTACTATGGCATTGAAGACCCGTTTCCAGACTTAATTTCAAAACTTCGCCGTTTTCGGGGGGGGGGGATACGGAGTCCCAATTGGTGGTTGTCCAGAGCCTTGGTAGTCAAATCCGTAGTATAATGCTAAATGACGACTTCCCTCCATTGAGCTAGTATACGAATCCATATTTGTTAGCTATAATCTGCAAAAACCCTACCTGTCCTTTCTTTTTTGTAAGCTAATAAGCTTGTCCACCAAGGACCTGGTAATTCAAATGTCGATTGGCTCAAATTTGGTACTACACAGTTACCACTGCTCAAGAAAAATGAGGTAAGAAGTAATTTTGTATTTGGGTTCTAAATTGATGTATTTTGGTATGTTGTATTCGATAGTCAAAGTACTTAAATTGATACTACTAGAGTTATCAATACTCGGAAATTGATGTAAGTATAATTCCATATTTCTTGGCTAAAATTACAAATAATAACATTGGTTTATTTTTTTATCATAACTGAGAGCTTGTTCAAGAGTTACTGGTAATTGAGATTATCAGAATGGCAGATGTTTGATACTACAAAAGTTAACAAATCAGGTAGGAGAGTGATTTTGTGTTTGCTGAAATAAAAGGTCATAACTGCTATTATAGTGTTTGCATGAACTAAGCTAAAACATAGTAACAATACTTATTTTTATGTTACCTAACTATCAGGCTTGCTCACCATTTGTGCTCAAGCACACCACTAGCTGGCGAGCGAGCGGAGCGAGCGAGACAGTATTAGGGGTGGATAATGCAAAATCGGGTATATGTCATATGTATATATATAATATGTATGTATGGATTGTACGTATGCCCTTTAAACGCGCGCGCGGGGAACTTTTTTTTTTTTTTAACACGGCTTTTTAGGCTTGACCCCAGTTCATTCTGAAACTACAGCATTAAGCAAGCCTTACTTTATACTTAAGCTCCAAAGTGTGAGAAAATTCCTGCAAAAACGCTTGCTTTTCAAGAAACAAAAAGTTGATTCGACCGGTTACTATGGCACTGAAGACCCTTTACCAGATTTAAATTCAAAACTTCGCCTTTTTTCCGGCTAAGTGTGGCTTGTTAGTTGTCAAGAGCCACCTGTAGTCAGTACTAAGAGAGCTATCACTACTTCTGAAAAGCGTATGTAAGCACATAAAGTATTAATGCTAAGGAAGCTACTACTACTCCAGGGATGCTGAGGTAAGTACGTAATTCCATATTTGTTAGCTAAATATGCAAAATAACTCTGGCCTTTCTTTTTTTGTAGCCTAAGAGCTTGTTGTAACAGTGACTGGTAAATTCAAATAGTCAGAATGACTCAAATTTGGTACTACAAAAGTTACCACTGCTCAAGAAAATGAGGTAAGAAAGTAATTTTTGTATTTGTGTGCTAAAATTGATTGTCTTTTGTTTTTGTAGTGAGAGCTTGTTGTCAAGAATTCAAGGTAATTCAGATGGTCAAAGTAACTTCAATTTGATACTACAGAAGTTATCAATACTCAAGAATGAGGTAAGTAGTAATTCCATATTTGTTGGCTAAAATTACAAATAATAACACTGGTTTATTTTTTATCGTAGCTGAGAGCTTGTTCAAGAGTTACTGGTGATTGAGATTATCAGAATGGTTGATGTTTGATACTACAAAAGTTACCATTAATCAGGTAAGAGAGTGATTTTGTATTTGTTTGCTGAAATCAAATGTCATAACTGCTATTATAGTGTTTGCATGAAGTAAGCTAAAAATAGTAACATTTTATGTTACCTAACTATCAGGCTCGCTCGCCATTTTTGCTCTTAAGCAAGCCTTACTTTATACTTAAGCGCAGAAGTGTGAGAAAATTCCTGCGAAAACGCTTGCTTTTCAAGAAACAAAAAGTTGATTCGACCGGTTACTATGGCATTGAAGACCCTTTTCCAGACTTAATTTCAAAACCTCGCCATTTTATGGGGAGATACGGAGTGCCGATTGTTGGTTGTCAAGAGCCGTTGGTAGTCAGAATGCCGTAGTATTAATGCTAAGGAAGCTACTACTTCTCGAGGGAAGCTGAGGTAAGTACGTAATTCCATATTTGTTAGCTAAATATGCCAAATTAACTCTGGTCTTTCTTTTTTGTAGCTAAGAGCTTGTCAACAGTGACTGGTAAATTCAAATAGTCAGAATGGCTCAAATTTGGTACTACAAAAGTTACCACTGCTCAAGAAAATGAGGTAAGGAAGTAATTTTGTATTTGTGTGCTAAAATTGATTGTCTTTTGTAGTTGTCAAGAATTCACGGTAATTTAGATAGTCAAAGTAACTTCAATTTGATACTACAGAAGTTATCAATACTCAGGAAATTGAGGTAAGTAGTAATTCCATATTTGTTGGCTAAAATTACAAATGATAACACTTGTTGTTTTTTTATTGTAGCTGAGAGCTTGTTCAAGAGTTAGCTACTGGTAATTGAGATTATCAGAATGGCAGATGTTTGATACTACAAAAGTCACCATTAATCAGGCACGAGAGTGATTTTGTATTTGTTTGCTGAAATAAAAGGTCATAACTGCTATTATAGTGTTTGCATGAACTAAGCTAAAACATAGTTAGTAACAATACTTAGTTTTATGTTACCTAACTATCAGGCTCGCTCGCCATTTGTGCTCAAGCACACCACTAGTTGGCGAGCGAGCGAAGCGAGCGAGACACTATCAGGGGTAACTCAATCGAGATTTCGCTATATTTATTTATTTATTTATTTATCTGTTTATGGGGTACGTGAGCCCTCTGTTTTCGCCCGCGCTTCTAATTACGTAAGTTAGGTGAAGCGTTCACAGTTCCAGTATTTTTCAATTAACGAGCTCTGAGAATCCTTAGTGGCGGTGGTAAGTCAATGCTCTCTTTGTCATGGCTATAAGCCGTGCGCAACCGTATTTACTTGAAAATACATTGTCCACTAGACTACTGCGAAGGTAAGTCTGTGTAGGTGCATGTCCAGTTGTGTCAAAGCATTGTGTGTTACAACCACTACTTAGCTAAAGAATATCACAAAGAAAACTTTTAAATAACGTGTATTGTTTTGTTGTTGTTGTTTTCCTTCCAAGCAGTTGCAGAGAGTTGTTACTATGGCACTGAAATCCCTTTACCCTGTATGCTAAATTAAAAAACTGGACCTTATTTTCAGTAGCTTCAGTGTTAGAAGTCATTCATATAAAAATAGTATAGTCTTTAGGCTCGCTCGCCATTTGTGCTCGAGCACACCACTAGTTGGCGAGCGAGCGTAGCGAGCGAGACAGTATTAGGGGTGGATAATGCAAAATCGGGTATATGTTATATATATATATGTATGTATGTATGGATGGTACGTATGCTCTTTAAACGCGCGCGCGGAGAACGTTTTTCTCCTAAAAACACGGCTATTTAGGCTTGACTCCAGTTTATTCTGAAATTACAGCATTAAGCAAACCTTACTTTATACTTAAGCTCCAAAGTATGAGAAAATTCCTGCTAAAACGCTTGTTTTCACGACATAAAAAGTTGATTCGACCGGTTACTAAGGCATTGAAGACCCTTTTCCAGACTTAATTTCAAAACTTCGCCGTTTTATACGGAGTGCCAGTTGTTGGTTGTCAAGAGCCGTTGGTAGTCAAGAGCCGTTGGTAGTCAGAATGCCGTAGTATTAATGCTATGGAAGCTACTACTTCTAGGGAAGCTGAGATAAGTACGCAATTCCATATTTGTTAGCTAAATATGCAAAATTAACTCTGACCTTTCTTTTTTGTAGCTAAGAGCTAGTCAGTGACTGGTAAATTCAAATAGTCAGATTGGCTCAAATTTGGTACTACAAAAGTTACCACTGCTCAAGAAAATGAGGTAAGAAAGTAATTTTGTATTTGTGTGCTAAAATTGATTGTCTTTTGTTTTTGTAGGTGTGAGCTTGTTGTCAAGAATTCAAGGTAATTCAGATGGTCAAAGTAACTTCAATTTGATACTACAGAAGTTATCAATACTCAAGAATGAGGTAAGTAGTAATTCCGTATTTGTTGGCTAAAATTACAAATAATAACACGGGTTTATTTTTTATCGTAGCTGAGAGCTTGTTCAAGAGTTACTGGTGATTGAGATTATCAGAATGGTTGATGTTTGATACTACAAAAGTTACCATTAATCAGGTAAGAGAGTGATTTCGTATTTTTTTACTGAAATCAAATGTCATAACTGCTATTATAGTGTTTCCATGAAGTAAGCTAAAAATAGTAACATTTTATGTTACCTAGCTATCAGGCTCGCTCGCCATTTGTGCTCAAGCACACCACTAGTTTATATATATGTGTGGACGTACGTATGTCATTTTGTACTTTGACCCTCACGTATTTTTGTGTTAGCTCTGTTTTCGACCCCGTCCAAAATTCACTAAACAGATTCTTCTGATTTATCGATCATTACCCGTATCACCCTAGAAATTGAATTGTTTACTGCTTTGAAGTCTTTTGTGGGTGCAGTTAAAACTCAAAAACTTACAGGAGTTCCATTTCTATTCAAGTTAGTAGCAGTGGTAAGTTAATACGCTATTTGTCATAGTTATAAGCCCTACAAAACAGTATTTACTTGAGAATTCATTGATCACTAGACTACTCACAAAGGTAAGTCTTGTGTAGGTAGCAATTAATTCCATTTATTATATATATACGTAGCCATTTGTGCTCAAGCACATCACTAGTATTTTAGGATATCTGCACTAGTGTATTCAGTTAGAATCTATACTTGATGTTTTAGCTACAGCCCGTATCGAACTGATCCTGTCTTGAAAATAATATGGCTTTAAACAATGTTGTCATATTTTTCTTTCTCCAGCATTATTTACTCCCTCTGCATTGGAATATTTGAGAATTGGTGGAAGTTTTCAGCCTCAAATTTATATAAACTCATGTTGTCAATGACAAAAAAAAACTTGGTGATAGAAGTGAACCTAAAAGTTTTAAGTTATGTTGCATGTCAAAAAATCAGTTGAGAACTTACTGTCAGGAGCAGCTGGCGGCACAGCTGGCGGCACAAGTGATGCCACCGGCAGTGGTGCACTACTGTCAGATGTGGGTAGTGACAGTATAGTAGTGGCAGTTACTCCTTCAGTAACAGGTGGAACTGAAACAAACAAAAGAATTTAGCAAGAGTTAAACCAACTCTTTGAATTATTGCATTATAACAGCAGCTATAACTCTCAGACCTACTGAGCAAATGTTCATGCAACAACTTGTAGTGGCTTACAATTATTCTTGGAAAAAGCCAACAATGTTTCTCCTCAGCATGCTGTGGCTACATTTTTACTTGTCGGTGGTATGTCATTGAAAACCATACAATTCCACTCCAGAACATTCTAGTAAACTCCAATTAGTTTATTACAAGTCCTTATTTGAAACTCACTCGCCATTTGTGCTAGAGCAAACCACTCCATAGGAGAGTAGTTCTGTTACCATGACAATGTGTGATGGCATTGAGGGTTGACCAACCCTTTACCATTATTGATGCCAAGACAAAACAAAACCCTTCAGCTACTAAACAGTTAGTATAATATAGTCGATGGACATCTGGAGCTCAACATTGTACACAGAAGGTACATGAAGGCACACAAGTTGAAGTAATACTTTCATGATGTAAAACCGTAAATGAGAGTTGCTCTAAACATACTATGAATAGTCAAGGAAATCACCAACAATATATACTAACTCATTCCATCATATATTGTTTTACTACATTCAAACACCTCCAGGCCCCGTGCCAACTACACAGTGCCTGATGGTTAGTGAAGATAGTGACTTTGGGATTAATGGATGATTGCTCATGCCCTTGTTGTGACTGTCCTACTCTTCATGGATCATTTGTTTTGAAATAGTTTCACCAAAGGTACATTCTTCAAGCTAATGTGCATTTATGGTTTAGTTACTTTAGTTTCAAGCTAGAATAACTTTTTTACCAGTAAGAAATTTATTTAAGCAGCTATATTTCTGAATAGTGAAACATACTGAAATGGTTCAGTAATTTAAAACCTCAGAATAGCTCAACTGTGCTAAGAATGAGCAAAGATTCAAGACAAAGAAGGTATTTCTAGACACTGAGCAAAGACCACTAAGCTTTGGGCAGAGCTAGGTGATTATTCAACACCACAAAATACGGCACAATCTCATCATTGATCCGGTAATACTCATACAATAAGTGTACATTGTTCTTATTATATGGCTCCCAACAAGAGACATTCTTCTCTAACTAAAATATGAAGAAAGAAAATTTTGTACAAGTATATTATTTTCAATTACCTCATTAATACACTTAAAAAAGTTAATTTATTGTTGTTTGTGTTAAAAATAAATATAACACTGACTTTTAATAATATGGTTCATGTGGTTTTAATGTTACGTAAGTCATTTTATATTTTATAGTGTTTTGGTTTCTAATTAAGCCAAAAACATCCACATACCAAAGATGCAAGATGGAGCTGTTGCAGACCACGCTGTCATATCCCCGTTGACTTCACACGTTCTGTTCACGCCCCCTTGAGCTACGAAGTTGTCATCACAAACATACGTCGCCACTGAGCCTACCAAGACTCCGGAGGAGAACATTATGTTGCCATTGTCAGGGTCAGTCAGAAGGTCACAGAATTCAGCTGAGTACACAGAAAATATGCTAAGTCAGGATTCATAATGTCCTAGTATTTTAATTCAGTTTATCAACTCATTCTAAAGTTATGTGACTACTTACTGCATTCATAGTTGGCAGAGTCCAGAGGTCGAGCAGGTGCAGTACAGTTGTCCATACACGTGTTGTTCACTACTCCATTGCAGCAGTCAGTGTTCGAGATACCAGTGCACTCCATCAGTCCAACATTACATAAAGAGGAACACGCTACACGGATATAGAAAACAGTTCATATGCAGTGTTCTCTCATACACACACCCATATCATTTTAATAAAATTACTAATAGCTTAAAACAATAACCTTAACACAAGTCTGACTCCTCCCAGCAAATGATAATACAGAGAGAGAAAGTTAGCATGAGGCAGTATCAGTTTCTCTTCTGCTGCTCAATCTCAAGATGCTGTAAACATCCTCTGAATGCTTCAATCCTTTGAAGAAATCCTAAAAGAACTGAGTTTTGTTGTTGTTGTTTTTGTTGTTGTTTTATATTACATTTACATGGTGGTTCCTCTAGTAATAACAGGATCATGTGATCCTACGTGCATGTTTTATCAGAGGAAAATTTGTTTTTTGATGACATTTGCATTATTTCGCTGTAGCACAGATTTAATTCTTGGACATACAAATTATTTATTTTTGCAACTCACTTGGTCTAAAAACACTTTAATTTCACTCTGTGTAGTTGAATACCATGGTAACCTATATAAACTCTATGAGCCAACTGGAATCAGATGTGATAGTAAGCTTAATAGTTTGAAATTTGTATTTTTGAAATTTTATTTACATTTTATTTTTATACACAATATAGGTACATGATTTTTTTTATTGTAATCTATGAATTATATTAACGATTATGATAATAATAATAATGCTTTTAATGATTCAGTCACCTCCGCTGAATATTAATAATGATCTAGCACTTTTCCTTAATAGAAGCCTGAGGAGGACTTTAGCAAGAAGTCAAAAAGTTGGCTTAAGTGTTAATATTATCATATATTTGCTGTTGAAACTATACTCAAACTGTAGTGTTATTACCACAGTTATCACACATACTAAATGTAGATCCATCCTTACCAACACAGTGAGTGGCATTGTCAAAGCGACTGCTCAGACCACCAGCACTCTGTATACAGAGTCCACAGTCAGTTCTCAGAGGCGTGGTCAAGCTACCACCACTTGGAACTGAAAATGTAGTTGGACTCCACATGTTTGAGGATGAAGAACCACATGTGAATTCAAACTGTTGGAGGTCTGCACACACACACACAAAAAAAAAAAAAAACAAGAAACAATGACAAATAGTAATGGCTGTGCTGCAGCACTACATTAAAAAAAATTTTAATATTTATACATCTAACAATATAATTTGTAACGAATGTCTAACAGCATAGCTTCTTTACAAGAGTTACTTGCTACTATTGAGGGGGCATGCAAGACTATCACAAGGAAACACAGTTGCTAAAAAAAACAGTTGCTACTTACCAGCGCCAGGGCATGCTACACCACTGCAACTAAACGATACAACCACAGATGCAGAGGAGTAGGTCCCTCTTGTTGTAGTGGTAGTGAGGCAGACCACTTGGTGTTGCATGATTGCAACAGTAGGGAGTTCAGAGCCTTGATTACCAGAGTTAAGGAAGGCTGTTTGCAATAAGGATACTAAGCCATTGGTAAGATTATCTGTGGTACAAGATTGAGCTCGTCCGTAGAAGTGGATGAAGGAGATGATAGTTATTGTAAGTAACAGTTTCATCTCTGGAGTTTTCGCTGGAACAGCTCCACCCGCGACGACTAGACTTGAAGCGTAAACAATGAGAGCTTTAGAAATGGGCGTGCCTGGCATGAATTCAATTGCGAGCTTGTGAGGTCTATTTGCAAAAAAAAATCTGAATTTTGAGCAAAGAAGGGTTGACGGTAGCAGAAGGCCATGAGTACGCAGTCTGGCACGCGCGACGTCCCAGAATCGTTAACTTCGTTGTACAGAGCTACATCATTTAGCAATCCACCTCAAGTGATTCCATTGTCAGCGCAACAGCTGTAGTCAATTCAACACATTCTTGTGTTCTGCTTCTATCTCCTGGCTATGACTAGCTACCTTTCACATAAGAGTTTAGCAACTCTTAGATTTACGAACCACCATAGATATGGCCATCTACGCTATGACCTATGAGTACATCAAATATTGCCCGTGCCACACTGTTTGAACATGGATGGCACAGTACTCTCCTTAGTCTGTCTGTCTGTCTATGCTATACATACATACTTGGATCACTGAAAAATAATTAGTCATGGAATAATATTATTTGAAGTCTAACCAATGAATGAGACATTAGCTATTCTATCATATAAAGTATGAGAAATTTTATTCATGATGTTAGCTATATTATTTACAGGAAAATTATAAATTCATGAACTGTCACTAGACCAAACAATTCAATTATGATAAGATATTATTCCAATATTTTGTATGATGGCAGCCCTGAAATAAATGCACACATAGCTACACACATAGCTACATATGCACATGAAGAGTGTAGGCGTATTAAAAAAAAAAATGTATTTTATCTCGAGCAAAGCAGGCTCAGGGGGTGTTATGAACTTGATCATCGGAATAATAGGGCCTACAACAATAGGCTTTTAAATACATAATGGACAAATAAGTTCCACATCAGGGGGGGAGGGGGGCTAATTTCCATTCAAGAGTAGTTAGGTGGCCTAGCAAAACTGAGAGTTCTAAAAGCACAAAATTTAGAAAAGGAAGTTGATTTAGATGTGCACTACCCTCTGCTGTTGTTTGTTGTTGTTGTTGTTGTTGTTTTTTGTTGTTGTTTTTTTTTTTTTGTTTTTTTTTTGTTTTTTTATAAAAGAAACATTAAAGAAAAAAGTCCATCAAATTTTACTTTTATGCAGTTTAGAGTCTCCCATACTGTCTGTCAGTGACAACTGGAAAAATTACACAACTGACCAGTGGAAAATAGTGGCGTACATCTCGTCTAATTGACCTATGCTCCTATTTATCAAGTTTTGTAGGTATATAAAGATTTTACCATTAGAAGTTGTTCAACCAAATCATTTGGCCTTTGCAGTTTAAGTATACCCTCAATAACTTCTCTTCATTTTTGTCAAATCAGTTAATTTCTCCACAAAAGGCTAGATAGTATGAAAGATATATTTGTTTGTTTTTTCTTCTTCAAAATAAGTTCAGCTCTTTCTTAATAAGCACTCTGTGCGCATATGTAAAGACTAAGCAGTTACTTTACTTTTTTTCAGTCAATACTTGATTATTTTTCCTACTCAGTACTACAGGGGGAGTGGGGGGGGAGGGGGCAAGTTGCTGCTAGAGGGGGAGGAGGGTGAGCGACTGGTTCAGTTACTCCTACCCTCCCCAAAACAAAAAATACAAATGCACAAATACACTGTATATGTCTTTTGTCATTACTAGCTATATAGTTAAAATAGTGTACCTATAATAATATATTTCACGTATTCCATTCACACTATAATAATATATTTCATGTATTGCATTCACACTTTGAAATAATAATAGGAGTAGCTATAATTAGTAATTAGTCACTGTGCGACTTAATTTAAAATTTTACATGGTTTTATATGCCTGCTAAGGCAAAAGGGGACCTGGGAGGCTTTTTAGCTACCCAGCCTGAGTGCTAGTAAGATGTTTATGTCGCAAGTTCTTTTTATCTATTTTGTCTTTCCTACATATACTTATGGTAGCCAAAATTTGGGGGTGGGGGGAGGGGAGTAGAGGGGAGGCCCACAGACCCCCAACAATTACCTCCTTGAAAGTACATAGTTTTAGCTTGAACAGGAAATCCGTACAATGGTGATGCAATAGCAGCTCATTGCCGCTTTATAATAGACAGTTGAATCTATACCCCTTTACTTGCATTCTTCTTTCCACTGCAACTATAACCTTAACCCATGCACTTATAGAAAACCTCTCATGCAAGTGTTGACTATATCTAGGCAGATTTATTTTTAAAGGTATGCATGATCTAATTAAGGTACTAACAAGGGGGAGTCAGAGAAGAGGGGCAACTACCCCCTCCCTCACTGTCAAATAAGGGGGAGCTCTATTCTCTTACTTTCAAGAGCTACTGGTACTTCACTTTAGCAAGAACAGCTAAACTTGTAGTAATGCAAGCACTCCATTAATCCAGAATATTGAGGTAAGAGTGCAGTCGTTAGCCAATATGAATTATACGAGTAAACTACTTGCTTTTGTTTAATTGTTGTTGTTTTTTAATTACAAACTACAGGATCGCTCGTCATTTGTGCACAAGCACACCACTAGTTATAGAGATGGTTCCATAATTCATTGGAATTGTCATCAGACTGCAGCAAATCCTTTCTAAACCATTCACTGTCTATTATCAGACACTCCTTCTTGTTGAGTGAAGTCTACAAATGGCAAGAGGCTAGTAAGTATTTATGAAACTAACACATAATAATTGTTTCCAATATTTTTTTACAATAACAACAAAATGGTCATAAAACAATTATATCACAACAAAAAAAAATGGTTGGAGATTACATAAAGCTACATACATTATAACAGAATAATAGACATATGGTATATATTAATAATGGTGTATATAATATGGTGTATATTATATGGTGTATATAATAATGGTGTATATTAATATTGTGTGTAAGTTTGAAAATTAAGTTTAAAGTCACTGTGTACTGAGTACCACAATAACAGTGACTACAATTACTATTACAACTGCTGCCACGACTACACCACTACCGATAGCAATACCTGGAATAATAAGTACATACATACACACACACACACACACACACACACACACACACACACACACACATGCAGGGTATGGAATATTTCATACAATAATAGTGTCTTTAGCACAAGCCAAGCAAGGTATTGACTTTGCTTCGAAAATAATGAAGCACCAAAGGTGCCAACCCTCAGTGCTATGATACATTATCTAGCTATTAGCTACAAATCATTTCTCAGACAAAAATAATTTGATTTTGCGTGCATAACTAATAAGGTATTCATAGGTTGGTAAACAGCTGGTGTAATAAAAACTGTTGATGTATATTTAAAATGCTGTTTCAACAAGAAGAGCTAGAATTGTTTAATATGCAATGAACACTCACCTGTAATTCCAACACAAACCTCCAATTCTAGCACTCCGTAAAGATCGCAGCATAACATAAAGCAATAGTACTGCAGGCAGCAAGAAATTATTTGCTCATGTGATCACAACATAATACTAGTGGTGCGCTCGAATAGCGCAAATGCATGGCGAGCGAGTAAATATATGAGTAATGGGTAAAGATGATTTGTGAAGGAAATCGCTAAATAATAGCAATGATTAGGCATGAAGAGTTATCAATAACAGAATTACCTGAATAAACTTCGAAAGCAGTGGCAAAGAAGCGCAGCTTGATAAAGACTTAACAATTGTTTCAAGAAGAGAGTAGCTATAAACTTTTTGGTTGAAACAAAGTTGCGTAAGGCAGTGCAGCAGGATTCTCCGTGCTCGTGAAAAATACTGGAACTGTGAACGCTTTACCTAACTTACGTAATTAGAAGCGCGGGAGAAATTTTTGACGTACGCATACATACCTATATAATATATATATATATCTGAAATCTCAATTGAACACGACTGAGAGTCAGCTTCGCTAGCTTCGCTCGCTCGCTGAATAAGGGTGTTACCCACAGTACAAGCTGATGACCGTACAGCCAAAAAATGAGTAACTTTTCTGGAAAATTAAATCGAAACAAAAATTCTCCTTAAAATGTCCAGGCAACAGTTTGATTCTCTTTTAATGTTTGCGAGACCGCCATCTTCGAGATCTGTTATTGTGTGACAGACTGACTGATTGACAGAATGACTGACAGACAGACAAGGTGAGTACTATAACCCTCTTGAGCTTGCCTGCTGAGAGTTAATTTTAGTTGCATAAGAGTCAAAGTTCAATACCAATTGAAAGTCTTCAGCTGTCCTGACTATACTAGTTGGACAACAATCATGTCACTCAAACACTCTGACATAGCTATATACCTATCATTGAGATGTGCCAGTAAACATAAAGTGTTTGTATCATGCTTAAAAAATACAACAACAGTATATCAAAACACTTAGCCCTCCATTCTGCTACGGTTCATGTAGTCTTCCTACTGTCACACACATAATAAATAATACGTACCTGCAATTTCTGCTTCCGTGAGGCTATTGTCTAAGGAAATAGAAATACATAGAATGATTGAATCAAGTGAGAAAGTGTCAGAAAAAAATACTTATAATAAATTCAACTAGTCGTGTGCTTGAGTACAAATAGTGAGCGAGCCTCCCTAATTAGGTTACAAAGTGGTGTTTTGTTTAATTTCTCAATGCAGACAATAATTAACATTTTATTACCAAAGGTTGGTGCATGAACTCTTTATTTAAACTAAAATTCTGTCACCATGACATCAATTGGTGAAGTAATGCTTAAAACACCAGCTTGCAGACTTCATATAGATTACTGGCCGCATGAGGTATCACTCAAGTAAATGCATACTTTCATCCTTATAGTGTATTCCACTTGTGGCTAACTGGTCAAATTTGTATTACTCTTATATTCAGTTTTATATAAAGAAGCTTTTCATATGGAGAATAAATGAACATGAATTGTTACAGATGAGTCCACCACACTTTCTCAACATTAAACAAGTCTCTGTTTGAGCTTTAGTCGTATCCAAGTTGACCAGTAGTTCCTGACCGAGGCAGCAGAACTAGCTTGGGAGACCTGGCAGTGATGGACCAACATATTCAAACCTACCAGGATAAACTTTTGCTTCATTGAGCAGTACAAGTTTTATTGCTAAGAAATACAATCTGACAGGTCCATCACCCCTGAAAAGGACTTTGGCAAGAAGTCGAAACGTTAGGTTAAGTTTTAATTAACAATATTGGCTGTTAGAACGAGAAATTTTTTTCTATTATTATAATGTTAAAGGTTGTCTTATTTTGTTCATTATTTTGTTTCATAATTATTTTTAAATGATACTATTGGATTATTAGAGCTGCAGTTCTGATAAGTGCTCATTGAAATGCTGTAGCCATTCTTTCAGTTAAATTCCATCATCAAAATAATATGTTATTGGAAGTTTAAACTGACGAGATTGACTTAACAAGTATCAACCTCTTGAAGAATTATTTGTTCACCTTGCAAAGAGAAATAGCTGTTGTATACAAACTGTTAAACAACTCCTTAAAGTTATGTTCCATTTAAAAGAAATATTAAAGAGACATCATAATAACATAAATATTTTACTTCATTAAAAAAGTGCATTATAATCAGGCCCGGAGGAACTGAAGTCTAAGATATTTATTCGTCACAAGTGTAAGTGCAGTTTGCAATGTAGTTAGCGCTGTCAGTAACTATTCTAGCTATGATGGCATCATTCTAAACATTAGCTAATATAAAATTTATTCTTCTTTTTTTTATTCAGCTAGCTATTTAAAATTATAGTGAATATTTTTGTTATAGACTTGTCACACCCATGAATTATCTGTAGCTACACCTATGAACTTTTTGGCCACACCCATGTGAACTGTTTGGCCACACCCACTTCCTGGCCGGACCAATTCATGAGAGCTTCTACCATCCCTGATAATGTATTAATAAGGTGAGAGAGAAAATTTTCCCGACCAATTAAGAATTGCTTCCGCCACCACTGCATGACAAAAAGCACTCCAGCAAATGAAACCAACGGTTGAGGTTTAAATTGTATATGGTAAAGAGTTTCAATACCATAGTAACCACTTGCCGCAATCAAGTGTTTGACTTGAAAAAATAGCCAAAAAAAGCAATTATTGCACAGTTTTGAGTCTAACTCTAAATTAGAACATAGCTACTGTAAGTTTTTGTATTGTGACAGAGGAAATCTAAACTGCTGAGGTAATTCAAAGAGAGACACTATTAACTTAGAGTCCCCGCCTTGAGGGCAGGGACACCTAGTGTCCCTCCGATTGCGCTTAGTGTCCCTTGTTAGGAGCAGTCGCTAGGTTCTAAATCAGTTAGGCGCTGTGCAGCCGTCGTGAACTACCATTTTTAGGGACCTTCAGGCCCTAAAGTAGGGCCCTCTCTGCGCTCAGGACGCTACAGCTTAAAGCCTTCAGGACTCTAAAAATGGTAGTTCCCTCTGAGGCAGCACCTAATTATTATTTAAGACTTGCTTACTGCTATAGAAAAAGTTGCGTAAAGGCAGATAATATGTTTATTTAATGTTTACTTGGTGCTATTCATCAGCTAAGCAGTAGCTGTAACACACAACACTTTCACACACACTGGTTCACAGGATATATCAAACCTCCGTGACTTGACTAATGGCTTGACTAATGGACAATGAATTTTCAAGTAAGAACAATTCTGTTGGTAGAGCATATCGTGACAAACAGCGCATTAATCAAGATAGTTTACCATCGTCACTAATTCAAATAGAAAATGCACTCTGCAAGTTGTATGACTTAACTACGTCCGCAAAAAAATCAGATATGTCAGAGACAACCAAACTTAAACGGTAAATATTGAGTTTCCTTGGATAATACAGGTATGATAGTCAAAAGGATTCTGTTAGTGGGGTATGGGGAAGGGGTCAACCTCTGAGTGAACACAAAAATGTGAGGGTCAAAGTACAAAATGACATATGTAAGTGCATACACAAAAATATCCCGAATTCTCAATTGTGTTGCCCCTGACCACGCCATGCTCACTTCACTTGCTCACCAATAATAATAATACATTTCAATCAAAGAGGATAGATGCCAATGAAGTTCAAATACTGGCAGTTGGTGCTCACCTTTTTTTTCACATCTGGGAGCCACACCCTCCCAGACTGGTATGGAACTTGGTGGTAAGCTACAAGTCCTGAAAATAGCTCCTCCCACCAGCTCGTAGCCTTCGTCACATGAGTAGGATGCCTGGCATCCTAATTCTACAGTGCAACTTGAGGAATAGGAGATCTTCTGGTTCTCTCCTTCTTCAAGTCTCTCACAGTTCAAGCTAGTAGAAGGCTGACTAGACTCTATTAATACATACCCCACACAAGAACATTTCACCTTAAAAATCAATCTTCACATAATACATGGTCTCTCTCTATATGTGACTATATTTGGCAAACAAGCATAATGACGTCAAGGTGGATAGATTTGAGTCAATGTTGTAGATAAGCTGCATCAGTAAGGAAGAATTATATGGAGTGAAGAAATTGACGACTGTTTTGTAAAAACTTCTGGGTCTGGTGAAGCAGATTAGTTGGGGCAGACCTAAGCACTTGTAAGCTTTTACTTTGGCAATAACAACCTAACAGCGTACAGGACTGTGAGAGTCACTGACATTTGACTATACTCTGCATTCAGCATGATGTAAACACAACAAAGTTTTAAAAAATGCCTAGAAGTGAGAAGTTGTAGGATAATGTTTGCTAAATACAGAACTGTAGCTCACAGTGAGCTCCCTGACTAGCTCACAGTGAGCTCCCTGACTAGCTCATTACTTATATAGGTTGAAGAAATGCATCAGGAAAGTTGTTGTTTTTTCACTTGCATTGCCCTATGACTACACCTTTAGAAGACAAAGCTAGTTGTGAAGATTCCACGAGTATCATGAAGTTATACTGGACACTGACTGACAGACAAACTGAGTATTATAACCCTCTCGTGCATTGCCACCGAGGGTTAATAATTACTTTGTAGCAGTTGCACCACATTGAGCTTACGTGTGCAAGAAGGTTCTGTTCCTGACCACACTGTGCTCTTCCCAGTGACTTGACAAGTTCTCTGCATGTTTCCCTGCAGCTCATAGCCACCCACGCAGCTGTATGTGGCCACTGAGTCCAGCAAATCTCCATTGGGTCGATCAATGTTTGCATTAGAAGGTTCCACCAAAGGGTCACAGTATATACCTGGTCAATAAGAGTAGAATATCTGAATACATTAATCCTTCAATTAGTACTTTGGCTATCATAATCTATGGCTGTGTCTGACTGTCTTCCTGTCTCTCCATTTATCCAGCTGTCTATCCGAGATGTGCCCCCAGGTATTACAGAAATCATAAATGAAATTGTAGTGCCATGAGCTGCCAATTAAAAAAACTTCTTTTTCATTCACTGATTTTTTTGACATTTCACACTAAATTCTACATGCTGGCAATGTGTCATTGTCAACAGCAGTTTAGTTTAAAACCTGATAGGAGTGAAGGGATCATGGATGAGATAGTTCAGATATACTGTAACAAAATACTATATACAGCAATATAGAATATTTCCCAGAAATAGTCAATCATTCAATGAATAATTAATTATCTGAGGCACTTACTGCATGTGTAGTTAGCAGCAGCGAGTGGTCGCTCTGGTCCAGTGCAGTTCTGGACACAAGAGTTGTTGTCAATACTATTGCAGCACTGGTTGTCCATGATCCCATAGCACTCTCTCAAACCACTGTTGCAAGACTCTGAACACCCTGTGGAGGAAGGAACATAATTATCTCTCATTGTCACACTCACCACTATAATGGATTACGTGAGGCGAATGAGACACTATTGTGAGTGAACAATTGAAGTATATATTATATGCAGGGGAGAATCCAGGGGGGGAGGGCAAGGGACCCACCCCTCCGAACCAAGTTGATAGAAATAAATATGATGTATAAAGAAACCAATACAGCAATTTTGCTTATGCATATTAACTTACACTCTTCATTTATCAATAATGTCCAAATTATTACATATTTAATTAAATTTCATAAGTTTTGACATATTATATATATGTGGGCCCCTCCCAGTCATTAGTGCTGGAACCACCCCTGATATATACTGTATGACGTATTATGGATGGTACGTATGCCCATATTCGTCATGTGGGCGTACCCCTTTTGTTTTTCTCAATATAGCTCTTTAAGCTTGCCCCCAGTTTCTCCTTGTAGTAAGATTACTTAAAACTGTATGATCATTTCGTAGAAATGCAAAGTTCTTGTTTGTTTGTTTTTTCAAGCACAAAAAAAAATCTGCTGAGGGTGGTTGTATGGTATTTAAAGCCCTTCACACCAGACTTAATTAAAAACTCGGCCATTTTTAGCCTAGAGCTAGCTGTCAAGAGCTACTGGCAATTTAAGATAGAAGCTACTATTTCAGGAAAATTGGTATGAGTAATAGCACAGGTAATCATGCTATTCAGGATTAATAGCTCTATACACGACTGAAATAGCATCAGACCAAGCCACAATTTCAATTGTTTTACCAGGTGCTATTAATCCACACTAGCACAGGTTGCCCGTGCTATCACACTCCAAAGTTGGCCAGCCTTTTGTTTTATCATTTGCACTTTAGCTACACTGTATCACTCACTCACTCACTATCTCTGAATTCTAGGATGCGATTCCCTCGGAACTTCATTCTCAACCCAAGGTTCCTCTAAATCTGTTGAACTAATTCTGTTTAATACGGAAAGAACTTCTGCCTAAATAATGACATGGTCTCCGACTAGAAAATACTCAAACTGAAGGTACCCAAGGCTAGTGTGGCACACACACAAACTTACTTGTACTATTTAACTTCAATTGAACAGCAATTTTATCCGTACATTTTTAGTGGGTAATTTACATGTCGTACTATTTTGAATTTTGTAGCAAAATGTTGGTCAACAGCTGTGCACTCGTACTTCTAAATAATTAATAAAGCTTGTTCTCAAAAGCTACTAGTACTTCACCAATGAGAGCAGTACTGCAGAAGCTGATGCTACCATTACTCTGGAAAATTACATTATTAATAGCTGCTTACTTATACATATAAATATATTATACTAGTGGTGTGCTTGAGCACAAATGGCGAGCGAGCCTAAAGACTATACTATTTTTATATGAATGATTTTGACTTCTAACACTGAAGCTACTGAAAATAAGGTCCAGTTTTTAAATTTAGCATACAGGGTAAAGGGATTTCAGTGCCATAGTAACAACTCTCTGCAACTGCTTGAATTGAAGGAAAACAACAGCAACAAAACAATACACGTTATTTAAAAGTTTTCTTTGTGATATTCTTTAGCTAAGTAGTGGTTGTAACACCCAATGCTTTGACACAACTGGACATGCACCTACACAGACTTACCTTCGCAGTAGTCTAGTGGACAATGTATTTTCAAGTAAATACTGTTGCGCACGGCTTATAACCATGACAAAGAGCGCATTGACTTACCACCGCCACTAACTCGAACAGAAATGGAAGTCCCTTAAGTTTTCAAGTTTTAACTGCACCCGCAAAAGAATTCAAAACGGTAAACAATTCAATTTCTAGGGTGATACGGGTACTGATCGATAAACCAGAGGATTCTGTTTAGTGCAATTTGGGACGGGGTCGACCACATAACTAACACAAAAACGCGAGGGTCAAAGTACAAAATGACATACGTACGTCCAAACATATATACAAATAAACTAGTGGTGTGCTTGAGCACAAATGCGAGCGAGCCTGATAGCTAGTGTAAACATAATATGTTACTATGTTTTAGCTTTACTTCATGCAAACACTATAATAGCAGTTATGGACATTGATTCAGCAAACCAATACAAAATCACTCTCTTTACCTTATTAATGGTAACTGTGTAGTATCAAACATCAACCATTCTGATAATCTCAATCAACCGCACTCTTGAACAAGCTCTCCAGCTACGATAAAAAACAAAAAAAAATAAACAAAAAAAAAAAAAAAAAACAGTTGTTATTATTGTAACTTAGCCAACAATATGAATTATACTTACATCATTTCTGAGTATGATACCTTCTGTAGTATCAAATTGAAGTTACTTTGACCCTGATTACTTGAATTCTTGACAACAAGGCTCTCACCTACAAAAAACAAAAGACAATCAATTTTAGCACACAAATACAAAATTACTTTCTTACCTCATTTTCTTGAGCAGTGGTAACTTTTGTAGTACCAAATTTGAGCCAATCTGACTATTTGAATTTACCAGTCACTCTTGACAAGCTCTTAGCTACAAAAAAGAAAGGCCAGAGTTAATTTTGCATATTTAGCTAACAAATATGGAATTGGTACTTATCTCAGCTTCCCTCGAGAAGTAGTAGCTTACTTAGCATTAATACTACAGCATTCTGACTACCAACGGCTCTTGACAACCAACAACCGGCACTCCGTATCCCCGGGGGGGCCCCATAAAACGGCGAAGTTTTGAAATTAAGTCTGGAAAATGGTCTTCAATGCCATAGTAACCTGTCGAATCAACTTTTTATGTCTTGAAAACAAGCATTTTAGCAGGAATTTTCTCATACTTTGGAGCTTAAGTATAAAGTAAGGTTTGCTTAATGCTGTAGTTTCATAATAAACTGGAGTCAAGCCTAAATAGCCGTGTTTTTAGGAGAAAAAAGTTCCCCGCGCGCGCGTTTAAAGAGCATACGTACCATCCATACATACATACATCATATACCCGATTTTGCATTATCCACCCCTAATACTGTCTCGCTCGCTTCGCTCGCTCGCCAATAAATAAACATCCCCGATTTTCGATTGTGTTACCCCTGTAAGTGTCTCGCTCGCTACGCTCGCTCGCCAATTAACGTTTCTGTATACTTAACGGCGTACTCCGCATACGCAATTAAATCGTACAGCCGCTTTTTCGGCGACTAACGAAGTTTGCGTAGAGTTCTTTTTAGCTTTCAGGCGTCTCACGACCTGTCTTGTTGGAATCCTTGGCTGCTCTATTCGCTGTAGCGGTAAACTTTAAGCCAAAGGTAAGCTGTAGAGTGCATGCAGTAGTCTCAAAGCTATGCCGTTTTTTTAGCTGCTAGTTTGAAACTCCGCCCATTCCCCGTTTATTGTACTTCGAGAATGAGAGAGAATAAAAAGTAGCTTGTCTTTTCACGGCACGCTTGGGGTCTTTTAAGTCGTTTTGACATGCGAAATTTGGCATATACGTAGAGTAAGGGTCACTAAGACTAATTCTGCAAAAAACAAAAATAGGAGAAAGAAAGAATTTTTCCGATGACTTACTTCTGGAGCCTATATCTCAATTTCAATTTTTGCGCCGTAAGGTCCCTTTTCCCAGACCCGCTCACATATGTATATTTATTAGGTACTGAACAGAGCCTGATAACTGTTGCCACATAGAAAATGCATTAAAGTAAACAGGATGTGGCTTAGGGCAATATTTTTCCATATCACCTGTGTTCATAGTTATTACGTTGGGTTATTACGTCCCCCTAGGTAAATTTCTTGTTACCAAGGTATTGCCATGAGCAGTACCTAATAAATTTATTATCCATTGGATACCCGAGAATATCACTCGTCTGATTGGCGGTATTTATGCTCGTGCCTGCGGCACTCGCGTAAATACTAAGCCAACAGACTCGTGACGAGCGTAAATACCGCCAATCAGACGAGTGATATTCTCGGGTATCCAATGGATAATAAATTTATTAGGTACTGCTCATGCGAGAATACCTTGGTAACACGGTATAACCTAGGGGGACGTAATAACCCAACGTAATAACTATGAACACTGCCCTAAGCCACATCCTGTTTACTTTAATGCATTTTCTATGTGGCAACAGTTATCAGGCTCTGTCCAGTACCTAATAAATATATATATATATATGTATGTATGTATGGATTGTACGTATGCCCTTTAAACGCGCGCGCGGTGAATGGTTTTTCTTAAAAAAACACGGCTTTTTAGGCTTGACCCGAGTTTATTCTGAAACTACAGCATTAAGCAAGCCTTACTTTATGCTTAAGCTCCAAAGTGTCAGAAAATTCCTGCGAAAACGCTTGCTTTTCAAGAAACAAAAAGTTGATTCGATCGGTTACTATGACATTGAAGACCCTTTACCAGATTTAAATTCAAAACTTAGCCTTTTTTCCGGCTAAGTGCGGCTTGTTACTAGTTGTCAAGAGCCACCTGTAGTCAGTACTAAGAGAGCTATCATTACTTCTGAAAAGCGTATGTAAGCACATAAAGTATTAATGCTAAGGAAGCTACTACAACTCGAGGGATGCCGAGGTAAGTACGCAATTCCATATTTGTTAGCTAAATATGCAAAATAACTCTGGCCTTTCTTTTTTATAGCTAAGAGCTTGTTGTCAACAGTGACTGGTAAATTCAAATAGTCAGAAGGACTCAAATTTGGTACTACAAAAGTTACCACTGCTCAAGAAAATGAGGTAAGAAAGTAATTTGTATTTGTGTGCTAAAATTGATTGTCTTTGTTTTTGTAGGTGAGGAGCTTGTTGTCAAGAATTCAAGGTAATTCAGATGGCCAAAGTAACTTCAATGATACTACAGAAGTTATCAATACTCAAGAATGAGGTAAGTAGTAATTCCATATTTGTTGGCTAAAATTACAAATAATAACAACACTGGTTTATTTTTTATCGTAGCTGAAAGCTTGTTCAAGAGATACTGGTGATTGAGATTATCAGAATGGCAGATGTTTGATACTACAAAAGTTATCATTAATCAGGTAAGAAAGTGATTTTGTACTTGTTTGCTGAAATAAAAGGTCATAACTGCTATTATAGTGTTTGCATGAACTAAGCTAAAACATAGTAACAATACTTTTATGTTACCTAACTATCAGGCTCGCTCGCCATTTGTGCTCAAGCACACCACTAGTTATTTGTATTAGTTTGGACGTACGTATGTCATTTTGTACTTTGACCCTCGCGTTTTTGTGTTAGTTATTTGTTCGACCCCCATCCCAAATTGCACTAAACAGAATCCTCTGGTTTATCGATCAGTACCAGTATCACCCTAGAAATTGAATTGTTTACCGTTTTTTAATTCTTTTGCGGGTGCAGTTAAAACTTGAAAACTTAAGGGACTTCCATTTCTATTCGAGTTAGTGGCGGTGGTAAGTCAATGCTCTCTTTGTCATGGTTATAAGCCGTGCGCCACAGTATTTACCTGAAAATACATTGTCCACTAGACTACGCAAGGTAAGTCTGTGTAGGTGCATGTCCAGCTGTGTCAAAGCATTGTGTGTTACAACCACTACTTAGCTAAACCAATCTTAGCTAAAGAATAGAACAAAGAAACTTTAAATAACACGTATTGTTTTGTTGTTGTTGTTTTTTTTCCTTCAATTCAAGCAGTTGCAGAGAGTTGTTACTATGGCACTGAAATCCCTTTACCCTGTATGCTAAATTTAAAAACTGGACCTTATTTTCAGTAGCTTCAGTGTTAGAAGTCAATAAAAATAGTATAGTCTTTAGGCTCGCTCGCCATTTGTGCTCAAGCACACCACTAGTATATATATATGTAGGTATGTATGTATGGATTGTACGTATGCCCTTTAAACACTCGCGCGGGGAACATTTTTTTCTTCAAAAAACACGGCTTTTTAGGCTTGACCCCAGTTTATTCTGAAACTACAGCATTAAGCAAGTCTTACTTTATACTTAAGCTCCAAAGTGTGAGAAAATTCCTGCAAAAACGCTTGCTTTTCAAGAAACAAAAAGTTGATTCGATCGGTTACTATGACATTGAAGACCCTTTACCAGATTTAAATTCAAAACTTCGCCTTTTTTCCGGCTAAGTGCGGCTTGTTACTAGTTGTCAAGAGCCACCTGTAGTCAGTACTAAGAGAGCTATCACTACTTCTGAAAAGTGTATGTAAGCACATAAAGTAGTAATGCTAAGGAAGCTACTACTATTCGAGGGATGCCGAGGTAAGTACGCAATTCCATATTTGTTAGCTTAATATGCAAAATAACTCTGGCCTTTCTTTTTTATAGCTAAGAGCTTGTTGTCAACAGTGACTGGTAAATTCAAATAGTCAGAAGGACTCAAATTTGGTACTACAAAAGTTACCACTGCTCAAGAAAATGAGGTAAGAAAGTAATTTTGTATTTGTGTGCTAAAATTGATTGTCTTTTGTTTTTGTAGGTGAGAGCTTGTTGTCAAGAATTCAAGGTAATTCAGATGGTCAAAGTAACTTCAATTTCATACTACAGAAGTTATCACTACTCAAGAATGATGTAAGTAGTAATTCCATATTTGTTGGCTAAAATTACAAATAATAACACTGGTTTATTTTTTATCGTAGCTGAGAGCTTGTTCAAGAGTTACTGGTGATTGAGATTATCAGAATGGTTGATGTTTGATACTACAAAAGTTACCATTAATAAGGTAAGAGAGTGATTTTGTATTTGTTTGCTGAAAAATCAAATGTCATAACTGCTATTATAGTGTTTGCATGAAGTAAGCTAAAACATAGTAACATTTTATGTTACCTAACTATCAGGCTCGCTCGCCATTTGTGCTCAAGCACACCACTAGTTTATATATATGTTTGGACGTATGTATGTCATTTTGTACTTTGACCCTCCATATTTTTGTGTTCGCTCGGCGTTCGACCCCGTCCCAAACTTCACTAAACAGAATCCTCTGGTTTTGCGACCATTACCCGTATCACCTTAGAAATTGAATTGTTTACGGCTTTGAATTGTTTTGCGGGTGCAGTTAAAACTCAAAATCTTATGGGAGCTCCATTTCTATTCGATTTAGTGGCGGTGGTAAGTTAATGCGCTTTTTGTCACAGTTATAAGCCCTACTCAACAGCATTTACTTGACAATAGGGGATTTGCATGATGACATCACGTAACATCCTACCACGCCCACCGATGGTATCACTGCACACCGTGTCCCATTGAAAATGTATTAGTTTTGCTGACCGCTTGGTCTATTTTTTGCTGTAGCACCAGCGCCAGGCTGCACAGAGCTTCCAAATTACAGGAATAGCTGTATTATGAAATTTACTAAGTGCTGATAGCAAAAGTTTAGGATTTTCAGCCCTGGCTATTGGAATTCCTAGGAGTGAAATTTGGTGATGGTTATCTAACCACCCTACTTCTTCTTGGAACTCACCTTGAAAACTGAGACTGGCTGGTTTTTCTCAGAATTCTATAGCCTGGGGGTGGCCTGCTTCTTAGAAGCTGATTGTGGTGAAGATACTAATTTCTCTGGAGGGATTGGTGAGTCTTAAAAGAGAAGTTAGAAAAAGAGATTGCTTTGTTCCTGAATGCTAAGATAACAGAAGAAAGAACAACATGGTGATCATTTCATAACTTTCTTAAGGATAAACTGATGAGAAAGAAATGATTAATTTCTAAAAAGATAGGATTTGTATCATCAGCTGTTTTGCTCCACAATGTGGAAGAACTCTTGAATATCTTTGTGGAGGATATTGTAACAAAAAGCATTGCTACAGGGACGGCAGTGGAGAATTGGCAAGCCTACAATTAATATTGCCTCTTATTACTGATCAAGTTTACTTTATTTAGATTGAGTATGTTTTTATGTTTATTTTAATTATCTTTCTCCCCTTAGTTCAATATGTATTCATTTTCTTTGATTGTTTAGTTACAATTTAACCACAGTGTAAAACATGAAAGCAATAGTTCTGCAGGACATTAATGTCCGTGCATTAACTACCTAAAATAACTCACCTACTGTGGAGTTAAGTAATGCCATTAGCTAGCTACCTGTTGAAGAGGTTAAAAAAATGGTGAAGGGACATATAAATTCTAGTTAAAAACTAGCAAACAGAACATTATTACTGATACAGTCCATAGATATACAACAGTCCCACACGCTTTGTGAGAAAATGTATTACTGCGGGTGATAATGATGATGATCATGATAAAATACTATGAAGTGAACCAATTGGTGGACTAAGAGAAAATCCTGTTAATGCTAATTCAATGTCCAAACTTCTGATAGCTAGTAATGGAGTTAGCAAAATTGTGGTAAATATTTTTTCTTGTTTTTCGTTTATACCTTGATTCTCAAAGACAAATATCTGGATCTATATAATATTATATTCAATTTAGGAAGTATGTCTTAGACCTCTTTACTTTGTCACAAGTCACAGTATCGCCAGGCTGTTGTTTAGCTACATTACCATTTTGCTCACCTTTCTTTTAAGTTGCCAATATTTGCTAGCAAATACATACCTTTTATCTATCTCAACTTTACAACATGAAGCTGACTAAGAGCAAGATGTTCAACTATAGCTACTTGCTTTTATAAATGGTATTTCTGCCAGAGTCTGAGTCTGTCAGACAGGTGGTTGCATTTATGTCTCCTGACTAGTTTATGGAGATGATAACTTCACCACAATCAGGTTACTTCTAAGAAAATCCACAGCACAATAGGCAGGCCACCACCAGGCTATAGAATTCTGAGAAAAATCAGCTGTCTCAGTTTTCAAGATGAGTTCCAAGAAGAAGTAGGATGGTTAGATAACCATCACCAAATTTCACTCCCAGGAATTCCAATAGCCAGGGCTGAAAATCCTAAACTTTTGCTATCAGCACTTAGTAAATTTCATAATAAAGCTATTCCTGTAATTTGGAAGCTCTGTGCAGCCTGGTGCTGTTGCTACAGCAAAAAATAGACCAAGCGGTCAGCAAAACTAATACATTTTCAATGGGACACGATGTGCAGTGATACCATCGGTGGGCGTGGTAGGATGTTACGTGATGTCATCATGCAAATCCCCTATTCATTGTCCACTAGACGAACCACGAAGGTAAGTCTTGCGTAGGTATGTTCAGTTGTGTGAAAGTATTGTGCGTTACAACTACTATTAAGAATATCACAGAGAAAATTTTAAATAATGTGACTTGATTTTGTTGCTTCTTTTTCAATTCAAACAGTTCAGGGGAGTGGTTACTATGTCATTGAATCCCCTTTACCGTATATGCGTAATTTAACAACTCAACTTTATTTTAGTAGTTTGAATAACAATAGTGTAGTTTAAGGCTCGCTCGCCATTTGTGCTCAAGCACACCACTAGTTTATTTATTTATTTGTATATATGTATGGACGTATGTAAGGCATTTTTGTACTTTGACCCTCGCGTTTTTGTGTTAGTTCGGTTGTCGACCCCGTCCCAAATTGCACTAAACAGAATCCTCTGGTTTATCGATCAGTACCCGTATCACCCTAGAAATTGAATTGTTTACCGTTTTGAATTCTTTTGCAGTGCAGTTCAAACTTGAAAACTTAAGGGACTTCCATTTCTATTCGAGTTAGTGGCGGTGGTAAGTCAATGCGCTCTTTGTCATGGTTATAAGCCGTGCGCAACAGTATTTATTTGAAAATACATTGTCCACTAGACTACTGCGAAGGTAAGTCTGTGTAGGTGCATGTCCAGTTGTATCAAAGCATTGTGTTTTACAACCACTACTTAGCTAAAGAATATCACAAAGAAAACTTTTAAATAACGTGTATTGTTTTGTTTGTTTTTTTCCCCTTCCAAGCAGTTGCAGAGAGTTGTTACTATGGCACTGAAATCCCTTTACCCTGTATGCTAAATTTAAAAACTGGACCTTATTTTCAGTAGCTTCAGTGTTAGAAGAAATCATTCATATAAAAATAGTATAGTCTTTAGGCTCGCTCGCCATTTGTGCTCAAGCACATCACTAGTTATTTATTTATCTGTTTATGGGGTACGTGAGACCTCTGTTTTCGCCCGCGCTTCTAATTACGTAAGTTAGGTAAAGCGTTCACAGTTCCAGTATTTTTCAATTAACGAGTGCGGAGAATCCTGCTGGAGAATCCTGCTGCACTGTGCCTTACGCAACTCTGTTTCAACCAAAACGTTTATAGCTACTCTCTTCTTGAAACAATTGTGAAGCTTCTTTGACACTGCTTTCTAAGTTTATTCAGGTAATTCTGTTATTGTTAACTCAGCTAAGAGCTTGTTGTCAACAGTGACTGGTAAATTCAAATAGTCAGAATGACTCAAATTTGGTACTACGGAAGTTACTATGTGCTAAAATTGATGGTCTTTTGTTTATGTAGCTGAGAGCTTGTTGTCAAGAATTCGAGGTAATTCAGATGGTCAAAGTAACTTCAATTTGATATTACAGAAGTTATCAATACTCAAGAATGAGGTAAGTAGTAATTCCATATCTGTTGGCTAAAATTACAAATAATAACACTGGTTTATTTTTTATCGTAGCTGAGAGCTTGTTCAAGAGTCACTGGTGATTGAGATTAGAATGGTTGATGTTTGATACTACAAAAGTTACCATTAATCAGGTAAGAGAGTGATTTTGTATTTGTTTGCTGAAATCAAATGTCATAACTGCTATTATAGTGTTTGCAGTAAGTAAGTAAAAAATAGTAACATTTTATGTTACCTAACTATCAGGCTCGCTCGCCATTTGTGCTCAAGCACACCACTAGTATATATGTATGTATGTATGGATGGTACTTATGCTCTTTAAACGCGCGCGGGGAACTTTTTTCTCCTAAAAACACGGCTATTTAGGCTTGACTCCAGTTTATTCTGAAACTACAGCATTAAGCAAACCTTACTTTATACTTAAGCTCCAAGGTGTGAGAAAATTCCTGCGAAAATGCTTGCTTTTCAAGAAACAAAAAGTTGATTCGACAGGTTACTATGGCATTGAAGACCCTTTTCCAGACTTCATTTCAAAACTTTGCCGTTTTATGGGGGGATACGGAGTGCCGGTTGTTGGTTGTCAAAGCCGTTGATAGTCAGAATGCCGTAGTATTAATGCTAAGGAAGCTACTACTTCTCGAGGGAAGCTGAGGTAAGTACGCAATTCCATAATTGTTAGCTAAATATGCAAAATTAACTCTGGCCTTTTTTTTTTGTAGCTAAGAGCTTGTTGTCAACAGTGACTGGTAAATTCAAATAGTCAGAAGGACTCAAATTTGGTACTACAAAAGTTACCACTGCTCAAGAAAATGAGGTAAGAAAGTAATTTTGTATTTGTGTGCTAAAATTGATTGTCTTTTGTTTTTGTAGGTGAGAGCTTGTTGTCAAGAATTCAAGGTAATTCAGATGGTCAAAGTAACTTCAATTTGATACTACAGAAGTTATCAATACTCAAGAATGATGTAAGTAGTAATTCCATATTTGTTGGCTAAAATTACAAATAATAACACTGGTTTATTTTTTATCGTAGCTGAGAGCTTGTTCAAGAGTTACTGGTATTGAGATTATCAGAATGGTTGATGTTTGATACTACAAAAGTTACCATTAATCAGGTAAGAGAGTGATTTTGTATTTGTTTGCTGAAATCAAATGTCATAACTGCTATTATAGTGTTTGCATGAAGTAAGCTAAAAATAGTAACATTTTATGTTACCTAACTATCAGGCTCGCTCGCCATTTGTGCTCAAGCACACCACTAGTTTATTTGTATATATGTATGGACGTATGTATGTCATTTTGTACTTTGACCCTCGCGTTTTTGTGTTAGTTCAGTTGTCGACTCCGTCCCAAATTGCACTAAACAGAGTCCTCTGGTGATCGATCAGTACCCGTATCACCCTAGAAATTGAATTGTTTACCGTTTTGAATTCTTTTGCGGGTGCAGTTACAACTTGAAAACTTAAGGGACTTCCATTTCTATTCGAGTTAGTGGCGGTGGTAAGTCAATGCGCTCTTTGTCATGGTTATAAGCGGTGCGCAACAGTATTTACTTGAAAATACATTGTCCACTAGACTACTACGAAGGTAAGTCTGTGTAGGTGCATGTCCAGTTGTGTCAAAGCATTGTGTGTTACAACCACTACTTAGCTAAAGAATATCACAAAGAAAACTTTTAAATGACGTGTATTGTTTTGTTGTTGTTTTTTTCCTTCCAAGCAGTTGCAGAAAGTTGTTACTATGGCACTGAAATCCCTTTACCGTGTATGCGAAATTTAAAAACTGGACCTTATCAGTAGCTTCAGTGTTAGAAGTCAAAATCATTCATATAAAAATAGTATAGTCTTTAGGCTCGCTCGCCATTTGTGCTCAAGCACATCACTAGTATCACTGCATTCTTACATTGTAGGGGTTCATATGAACTGCATTTACACCAGGAATAATTTCATTGCTATCGATTTTTTGAAGTCTGTAAAGTCCACGACCAAGTGAACCCACAATTGTAAATGAACCCAACCACATCATTAAGGCTTAGCTAAATCAAAAAGAGACATATAATAAAAAGCATTCCTGTACTGAAAAATATAAAATAGTTGCAGTAGTATTGAACTAATCCCCGCCCATTATGCTAACCACGTGGGGACCGTTGGTGACGGGGTCGGACCGTATATGACGGCAATGTTTGGTCCGGCCGGACCGGATTTTAGGGGGGACCAAATTTTTCGTGACAGAGTCATCAGAATCCAGATCACTATCAGAATCACTACAATTTGATATAGTGAAACTTTTTAGTGTTGCAGCTTTGTCTGGAAGAGATGGAGATGACTGAGTTTGATCCCTATTTGAGTCTCCAGAATTTATTCATGCTAAAATTTAACAGTAATTTTTTTGCATCTGTCAATAATATTGCCCAATATTATATCACTGCAATTCTTACATTGTAGGGGTTCATATGAACTGCATTTACACCAGGAATAATTTCATTGCTATCGATTTTTTGAAGTCTGTAAAGTCCACGACCAAGTGAACCCACAATTGTAAATGAACCCAACCACATCATTAAGGCTTAGCTAAATCAAAAAGAGACATATAATAAAAAGCATTCCTGTACTGAAAAATATAAAATAGGTGCAGTAGTATTGAACTAATCCCCGCCCGTTATGCTAACCACGTGGGGACCGTTGGTGACGGGGTCGGACCGTATATGACGGCAATGTTTGGTCCGGCCGGACCGGATTTTAGGGGGGACCAAATTTTTCGTGACAGGCCCTTCGCCGTATAAGCTATTGAGGAACTTACTAGCCCCAGCGAAGCCAGCAGACAAAACGTTCGAGCAACTTGCAGGGATACTCCAGGAGCATTACAATCCTAAACCCTCAGAGGTGATGCAGCGATTTCGATTCTACTCTAGGTCGAGAAAAGCGGGTGAATCTGTAGCTGACTACGTTGCTGACTTAAGACGAATTGCCGAATTGCCGAATTTTGCAACTTCGGAGCGAGTCTGGAAGTCATGATACGCGATAGGCTTGTCTGTGGAATAAATGATGAGGCTATCCAAAGGAAATTACTGGCAGAACCTGAACTTACGCCAAATCCTTGACCATTGCAAAAGGCTGGGAGGCTGCAGCACAAAACCTGAAGGAAATGAAGACGCCTAAACGGGAGATTGCTGCTAGTGCTGGAACAGTGCAGAAAATTGCTACGTCTAGATATACAAACACTGTCAAGATACAAGGCAAAGAAATTACGTGTCATCGCTGTGGAAATACAGGTCATTTAGCCCCTCAGTGCTTATTCAAGGATGCTATATGCGATTGGTGTCACCAGAAAGGACACTTGGCTCGAGTGTGCATGAGCAAAGCAAAAGAGAAACGTGAAGGTGGAGTACAAAAGTCGAAAGCAAGCAGGAAACAAGGACGATCAACCAGGAGGAATGCAGTTTGATTTGTGGAAAGTGATTCGGATTCAGAGGACCAGGAAGAAGTTCTATTACTCCATATTGGTACTGTAAGTAAACTAGATAGTAAATCACCACCTATACAAGTGCAAGTAGTTATTGATGAATGCAACGTAGACATGGAGGTAGATACAGGTGCTTCAGTTACAATCATGTCAGTTCTAAATTTTACAATTTGTGGCCAGGGCGGAGTTTAGATAAGACTGAGGTTAGACTACAAAGCTATTCCAAGGAAACCATACCAGTCTTGGGTAGTACACAAGTTAGTGTTTGTTATGACAACCAGGTTGCCCAGTTACCACTGATAGTTGTCAAGGGAACAGGTCCTACCTTGCTAGGCAGAAATTGGTTGCTTAAAATTCAATTAAATTGGGCAAAATTATACTATGCCTCAAATTCTGATTTGCAGTCTATAGTAGACAAGTACAGTGCAGTATTTGAAGAAGGTTTGGGAACTTATAAAGGGTATCAAGCAAAAATTCATGTGGACCCAAACGCTAATCCTCGTTTCTTCAAGCCCAGAACAGTTCCTTATTCCATGAGAGAAGGAATAGAGGCAGAATTGAGTAAGCTTGTTGCAGAAGGTACACTAGTTCCAGTAGAACATTCAGATTGGGCTGCTCCCATTGTTCCAGTTTTAAAACCGGACGGTAAAACTGTACGAATTTGTGGCGATTTCAGGTTAACAGTAAATCCTGTTTCTAAGTTGGATCAATATCCAATACCAAAAATTGAAGACCTATTTGCTACACTTGCCAGAGGTGAAAAATTCACTAAATTGGATTTAAGTCAGGCGTATCAACAGCTGACATTAGATGACTCCTCACAAGAATATGTCGTAATTAACACACATAAGGGGTTATTTAAATATACTCGTATGCCTTATGGTATCTCATCAGCACCAGGTATCTTCCAAAGGACCATGGAAGTGCTACTACAAGGGATCCCCGGTGTGACTGTCTATATCGACGACATTCTGGTTACAGGGAAAGATGACCAAGATCACCTTAAGTCCTTAGATGAGGTATTGGCTCGCTTGACTAAAGTCGGATTGCGTGCCAAAAGACACAAGTGTAAGTTTATGAGGAAATCAGTGTCATATTTGGGGTTTGTGATCGATGCGGAAGGGTTGCACCCTGTGGCTGATAAAATTGAAGCAATTAAAGACGCTCCCATTCCAAATAACATCTCTGAATTAAAATCATATTTGGGGTTACTATCATATTACGGGAAGTTTTTACCAAATCGAGCGCAACTACTTGCTCCCCTTTACCAGTTACTTAGCGTCAACAAACCCTGGAGATGGGCAGAAGAACAAATGAAGGCATTTGAAAAATCTAAGGAAATGCTCACTGCTAAAAGCTTACTTGTACATTTTGATCCTAAATTGCCCATATCTCTTGCCTGTGATGCCTCTGCTTACGGAATTGGGGCAGTCTTAGCTCACCGATTGCCCGATGGTAGTGAGAGACCTATCGGATATGCTTCTCGCACCTTGAGCAAAGCGGAAAGAAATTATTCGCAACTTGAAAAAGAAGGCTTATCTTGCATTTTCGGCATTAAACGTTTCTATTCATATCTATTTGGGCATTCATTCGAACTCATTACTGACCACAAACCTTTACTAGGCCTCTTAGGAGAGCAAAAGCCAATATCTCCTCAGGCCTCTGCACGAATTCGAAGATGGTTATTGTATTTGTCTCAGTTTGAATACACTTTGAACTTTCGCAGAACTACCGAACATGCTAACGCAGATGCTTTGAGTAGGTTGCCATTATTAGTGGAACCATCTACGAGTGATATTCCTCCAGAGGTAGTGATGTTGACCGAACATTTGTCAAACTCACCAGTAACTGCTGATCAAATTGCAGCATGGACAACAAATGATACTGAGTTATGTTCAGTTGTACAGTTTTTGAGGCAAGGTTGGCCAAGTACTATTCCTGATGATCAGAAGTTAGAGTTAAAGCCTTTCTTTAAACGACAACATGAGCTTTCACTTTACAACGGATGTATTCTCTGGGGAAATAGAGTTGTGGTTCCTAGAAGGGGGAGAGAGATGGTGCTTGTGGAACTCCATGAAGGACACCTAGGCATGTCAAAAATGAAGGCAATGTCTCGTATGTACGTATGGTGGCCTAACATCACCCAAGACATAGAGAACATGGTAAAAGATTGTGCAGAATGTCAAAGAAATCAATCAGTTCCACCGGTTGCACCTTTGAGTCCATGGTCATGGCCTACTAGACCTTGGGCAAGGTTATATCTAGACTATGCCGGTCCTGTGCAAGGAAAGATGTATTTGGTTGCGATAGATGCACATTCTAAGTGGATCGAAGCATTCAACACGTCATCTGCTACATCATCTGCGGTGATTGAAGAATTGTGTACACTGTTTGCGAAGTTTGGAATTCCAGAGACTGTGGTTACTGACAATGGTACTTGTTTTACGAGCTCTGAGTTTGAGGAGTTTCTCGGAGATAATGGTGTGAAACATCTGACGTCGGCACCATATCATCCATCTTCAAATGGACTTGCCGAGCGTGCCGTCCAGATTGTAAAAAAGGATTGAAGAAAATTACAACTGGCACACCACAAACTCGTTTAGCGAAGATTCTCATGACCTATCGTCTTGCTCCCCAAACAACCACAGGAAGTTCACCGGCGGAATTATTGCTTGGTCGTAGACCCCGGTCTCGCCTAGATCTCCTTAAGCCTAATACAGTAGACAGAGTAGAAAGTCAGCAGTGGAAGCAGAAAGCTCAGCATGACGCCAAGGCAAAGGAAAGACTATTTGACATAGGAGATGCCATATTCATTCGAAACTATCGAGATGGAGAACGATGGCTATCAGGACACATAGTTGAGAAGACAGGTCCCGTATCTATGGTAGTAGAACTTAGTAATGGTCAGAAGAGACGTTGTCACGTAGACCAGATCCGGAAAAGAACAGTTGGAATTGCTTCATCGCCAGATTTTGAAATGGAGGATCCTCTTCCAAACATGCCTATGTTAGAAATCACTCCAGAAAGCAACCCAACCGATGTTGGAGACGGATCTTCATCTAGTTTATCACAGAGTACAGAGATCGAATCATCTGGAAATGGCACAGAATCCGTTACACCTCTAATTCCAGAAACTCAGTTACCACGTCCGGAGAAAACACCTACCAAGACTTATCCAAAGAGAAATCGTCGACCAGTTGAGAGATATTCTCCGTCAAAACAGACTTGAAGAAATTTTGTATGTGTTTTACTCCCTGAGATGTCAGTTGCTAAGAAGGGAGGAAATGTGGTATTTTGTGATCATTTTGTGGTAATGTTTGTAAGTCATTCGTGGTTTTATTTCTGAGCATGCTCATGTGTTTCTATTAAATTAAGTCCTTTTTATTATTGTAGACAGTTCATAGTTCTTGACAGTTCTTTTATGAATTAGAAGTATTAATACTTACCTTATTACTCGGGGGTTAGCTATACTAAGTATTGCTGGGTTACTACAAAATCCCATATGAGTTTCTGAGTGACATTAATAGAAGTGTTTCATCCGACACAAATAAATATCCTAACTTTGATTTCTTAAGATGTGATTCTGCTCTAGACTATAGTCCTGCAACATTGTGCTTTATTTTATTCTGTTTATGAGAAAAGAGGAAAGTAGCTAGTATTGGGAAAGCCATATTTCAAGCAGTAGGTCCTGTGCTGTCCTTACTCTATGGCAATTTGGTATTACTTGCAGACACATCGTTTGTATTGCTCAGAATTTGTATAGACACTCATTGTTTGTTCCTCATACAGAGAAGCACAGCTATTTGAGGAAAAGGTTGCTGGTTTGAGTGCTAGGAGAAGATATCAATATTAAAGACACAACATTGCTGTTTGCAACTGACAATATTTTTATTACTGCACATACCAATGCAAGCTACGTCAGTTTTACTACGACAGTTTACTACGACAGTTTTACTACGACAGTTTACTACGACAGTTTTACTACGACAGTTTTTATTATCGCTCAGACACTAAGGGGAAAGATACAAAAGTACAATATCAACTGATGATTGTGTTAGCAACTGCTCTTTGTTCGCCTTCACAGGTTGTGACACAACCTCAAGAATTTTTTATGTTGAGTTGGTAAGAAGGCAATATTCCAAAACCTTGTCAAAAATTATCACATATTATTGCCATGTTCAATCATTATAATATTGCGCTACAGCATTCTCATAGTAGGTATCTTCAGCTCAGCTCAGCTAAGTCATTTGTTACATTGAAACATCTTCCTCCTACTGTAGCATTCACCTAATTTCACTGCCTTAGAGTCTACTACCAGTTGATAGCCTGGGTTGAACAGAAGGCGGCAGGGATGCCATAAATTGAGGCTGAAGGGGAGAAAAAATGACTATTTCCAATGATGCCTGAGATGTAGTTGTAGACATGATGTTTACCCTGTCATACTGTCTGTGGTGGCTGTTAGCTGCAAGATCCATACATGTACAACAGGCAGACAGATGATGACTGTGAATGACTAAACTGGTCTAAATTAAATGTTTATGCTCCATACCAACTTTTATTATTAACACAAGCTTGTTACTGCGTGATGTTACTGCCACAACAAAAACAAACAATAGTTTTACATGTATATAATAAATGCTAAGGCCACTTACCTACACAATGGGTAACATTGTCATAGCGATCATATAGTGGCGATACAGATGTAAGTCTCATACACAGCCCACAATCTGTCCGTAATGGAGTATTGAAAGTTGCTCCCTCTGAGTCACCAAAATTATCAGAGGGAGTAAACCAGTTTGTACTGTCACATCTAAATTCAAATTGTTGAATATCTGCAAAAAAAAATTACAAGTAAATATTTATAGAGAAGTTTCACTTTGTTGTTGTTGTTGTTGTTGATGATGTTAGTGTCACTGTTTCTTACTGCTACTTGGGCATCTGTCTCCAGAGCATGACATGTTCACAAGTACTGAAGCCACTGTGTAGGATCCTCTCATCTGGTCGGTGCTAAGGCAGACGATACGGTAGTTGCTGATGTTTACCTCGGACAGTTGTCCTTGAGACATGGCGTTATTCACTGACGTTTGAGCTAAAATATCCAGGCTTTCTACCAAAGCTGTCGTGGTGCAGGCACCATCTGCTATATCTGGTGCAAGCAGTCCCATTAAGCCCAAAAGAATGAGAATAGCCTTCATTGTATGTACGGATTGTGGACAACTTTTGTGGGTGGGGCTGCAGATCCGCGCAGCACCTAGAGTTAATGAAATATAGCGAAGACCCTTTACCATATACACAAATAGTCGTATTTTCTCTTCCCTTGAATTAACCCTCAAATACTAAATAGGGGTTGAGCCATTCAATCAATGTTGAGGGTGCAGTGGGGTAGAAGGATAACAGGTTAAGTCTAGTGACACTTTGCAACTAAATTATGACAGACTTTTACTTCTAGCCCTCTTAATTAGCCGCCTACTCTGTTACTAGTCTCGCGCAGCCAGACCCTTCCAATCGCAGCGGGAAAGAGTCTGGTCTCAACTGACATAGCGCTAATTGGTCCGCCACCTCCGCGCGGTCCTGTAACGCCAAATCGGGTCCTACCCAAAATCGGTCCCCCGGACTGAAATTGGCTGCTAAAAACTGTCGGGACCACAATTGGCTGCCGAATTCAGTCCGGGCGGGCTAAATATGGCTGCCAGATGTGGTCCGCTTTGCCAAATTTAGTCCCACCTAGCCCCGAGGAAAAAAATCAATTGTGTGATTATTAAGTGGAGGTGGTGAGTTATATCAGTATAGTTATATGTTAAGACTGCTCTTTAGTACTTCTTGTTGATGAGTTTACCTTTCAAATTCCCATTCTCATAGCTAAATACCTATAATAGTATATTCAATAAATTATAAGCTTCAAGACTTCATCATAGTGCATAGTTTGACTACCTTGAACAATGCAGCAGCTACATTTTCAAAATATTTACAGTTTCATAGGAATTTCCTCAACAAAATTTGTGAAATAATCAGTTATAGTCAAGATGTATCTGTTTCCTTGATGTGATGCAGGAGAGATGGGGCCAATGAAGTCAATACCAATGTGGTGCCATGGTGACACAACTGGTACTGGATGGAGCTCAGGAGTAGATTGGCTTAATTTGCCATGGCACAGATCACAATTACTAACCTGGATATATCACAATTAAAAAATAACAACACTCTTTGTCATCAGTTGACCACACTCACTTCTGTATGAGTTTATTTATTTGCTTACCAATTTATTAACATCATTGACCATTCCCTGCCACATAAACCGCTCACTAACTCTTGATAAAGTCTTTTTCGTGCCTAAATGTCCAGAGGTGGGATCGCTGTGGCATGATGCTAGAATTCAGATCTCTCATCCAAATCAGTAATGTAACGAACCTAAGTAGTAACATTTAACTGGAACAGTAACATTTTTAACTAAAGCTTTTTTTTTTTTATGTTCTGAACATAAAAAATTGGTTAATCAGGTCTCAATAATTATAAACTTTAGATGATGTATTTTGGTGTGGAAAAACATATAGCTATATCTCCAACAAACATTCCTGTTAGAAACTCTGGAACCCAGTTATCTAAAATGCTAGTACATCGCTATCTATTGCAAATTTATACAATTGTAAATATTCTTTGAAACTTGTAAATGCCTTCATGCATATCCAAACTGAAGCATCTCCCTTTTAATTCCGGTATAATCTAGTCATCATCCAATAATGCTATTAGTGTGGTTTGGTTGAGAGATTCCAGTACTAAAATGTATCTTAAATGCTTAGTTTTAGTTTTTTCCGTTGAAGATTTAGCTAATTTTTCTTCAATATTATGAGTAGTTTTTAGTTATACTATCAATTGACTGTAGTTTTGGTTAATTTGTGTGATCTCAAATTTTTAACAATAAGACGCAGTAAAAAAAAAAAAAGTACGTCCTTATCGGTGTCAATATCAACCACAGGATTGGAATCCACCAAGCTAATTTTTATTTAATTCGAGCGCACCCGGGCGGACCGAAATTAGCAGGGTGGACCTATTTTGGCTGCCAATTTCAGTCCGGCCGGACCGTATTTGGCGGGGGACCAAATTTCGCGTGACAGCCCTAGGACGTTCGTGGCACGTATCATTGCCGCACACGGTCCCCTCTTGCCGTGAACGGTCCCCCCACTTGTCTTTGCTGTAAAGTGTAATTGGTTTGGAAGAGTTAGCTATAAAAGAACCTAGCTAGAATACCTGGGGGGAAAAAACAATAAATTTTGGCTGTTAATACTAAATTTATAGATAAGGTCCTCCTAGTGTTTTAACTAGCAAGTTGCGGCTGACCTGAAACTCAGACAGTCAACAATTTGAAAGAATTCATGATGATGGGTCTTCTAAGTATCATAGTATTTGAATGTGAGTGTGCTTTGATTTTAAACAAGTTAAAAAATTTGCTTTGGAACCTTGTTCATTAAGTTGATAGAGCGGAAAACTTTGTACTTGAGGAAATATAGAATATTGTCTCACTAATCCATTAGTAAAGACCTTTCAGTTTTATTTGATCTAGCTATAGCTAATGCTATTAAAATAAAACCTAAAAATGAACATAACACTGTCCAATAAGTATAACTATTTTGAACTGTTTACATCAATTCTATTCTAGCTAAAAAAAATTGCTTTGGAACCTTGTTCATTAAGTTGATAGAGCAGAAAAACTTTGTACAATTGAATCAAAAGCAGATTCTTGAAGCATAGCTTCCCAAATTGCTTTTTTTTTTTTTTTTTTTTTTGCTAAAAAGAAGCCTAACAATCAATGTGACACCTCGCATTAGCTGCATGCAAGTTTAAACTCTTGCCAAGTGCCATCCAATTTTCCAGATGAGCATTATTTCTTTTATCATGCATTATAAATTGCTTCTTTTAAACACCAGCTGTTTCACCTTGTCTACAAGCATAGCTATGCAGGGTGCAATCACGTTGGATGTCTGTATACAATGGTTGGAACTCTTCTGCTTTTTTTTTTTTGCTGAATTGTCATTTTGAGTTTGTTTCCATTAATAAATTGCTTTCTGTATACATAGTTATGGAAGTATTCATTGACACGTGTGATGGACAAGAGAATACATGGGATATTAGCTGTTTCCACTTCAACATGGAGACCATCTTTAGTTACTTGCTTATGATATCCTAAGAAGTGTATATCTTTCTTCAAGCTATTTCAAGTAGCTACCCCAGTCAATCAATTCATTAATTTTATGTCACCAGCACCTCAAGCAACAAGTAAAAATTATGCAAAGCAAGAAGCAAGATAATGCAAGCACAAACCCAATGAAAAAATTTTTAGACATTTACTCAGCAACAAAAATATCAGTTTTCTGGATTATGAGTTGTATTGTATAAATATTAGTTATTTCATATTTTAGATACATCAAATTTTTGCATTACCACAAAATTGTGATGTATGTTAATGAAGTGCTCCTTGTGATAATTATCCCACATTAAAACATTGTCACCTTCAATATCCATCGCTTAGAGTATGAGATAAGCAGCATGCAGAAAACTCTTCTTTCTTTTTTTTAAATAAAAGTTGAAGTGTAGGTAGTTGAGAAGCAGTGAAATGACTACCTTTTCAAGCATGCCTTAAAAAAGTAATCCTTTTGGTAAAGCACTCAGCAAGTGAAGAAATATAGTTGAGAAGGCTGTACTAAATGAGAAAATAGTTATAAGAAAGAAAGCCAGTGCATTGAATGGAAGAATGGACGCCGAAAGTAAGCTATTTTAGTCCCATAATTTAGCGCTAACAAATTAGTGTTGCTGCTAGACTGTGTTTTTTAGTAGGACGTTGGTGGTTGCGCTCTTTACTTCAATACAAGGAAAATATCAAATCTGAAGTTGACACATGGAAGGGAGTCCATTCGTGGCAAGGGGGGATCGTGCACGGTAGCCGCGTTCTGCCGTGTTTGGTCGGGGGGGGGGGGGGGGGGGGGGGGGGGGGGGGGGGGACCACCCACGTATAGCGCCGGGGGACCATCCAAGTGCAAGTTATGTTTGCACCGTCAGCAAACTATGAGATTGCAGTAAGTTCCCCGTGGATGTGGTATAATTAATATTTTAGCGACTCATTTTTTTGCTTCAGCTTCATGAAATGGAGTAAATATGCTAGCATGCCTTAATTTACTGGGTTAGAACACTTAACCCACGCTACCAGCCACTCGAATGTCCTCTCTATTGTTCTTCTCAGCCCAATTAGCAGGGGGAATCTGCACAACTTTGCTCAATGTCAGTTGTCCAGACCCTTTCCCACGTTGCGACTGGTAAAGGGTCTGGCTATACAAGACTAGTCTGTTACCTACCATCTCCCAACTCATATAATTACTAACAATCATTACTAATACTGCAGGTATCTGCAAACACAGTTGATTATTAATCTTGCTTGTCAATAAGCTATAGTGAATAGTCTAATCAAGTGAAAATACGACACAAAATTGTACAAAAAATACAAATAGTAATTAAAAAAATAGAGAGAGGGGTGCCTACAAAAATACAAACAAAAAGTTGCTGAATAAGCAGAAAATTGGTCAAGTGTTGCTTGGCTGAATGATTACGTTCTGCTGAGTACTACTATTACTATGACAACCACGATGATGATGACAGCTGCAACCAATACACCCACACCAATGCCGATTCCTATGGTAACACAAACTCATGTTAAATAATACTGTGCACCATTTGTTTGGCTATCAATAATGCTTACCTGCAATTTCAGCCTGGGTAAGATCACTGCCTACACACACACAAACAAGCAAATATTACCTTTCAACTTGCTCAGTCTTCCTAAGGTTGCAATGCCTCCTTATTTAAAGCTTCATAATTCAGATGCAATTGTGATGATACTTACCAAATTACCTCTCAAAACACATGCTAGTCACAAATAACCACCCATCTTAAAAAAAAAAAAAAAAAAAAAAAAGAATTGACAGTACCAGCATAAAAACGTCCTTTCCATCCTCTCTCTCTCTCACACACACACATACATAAACACACAAAATGCAAATGCAAATGCAAATTTTCTTGCTGCCGCTAGGCGGTCACGCGCACCTGGCAGAGCCAGGATGCCTGTGCACTAAGCAGGCATTGTGAGCCGTGCAAGCAAAGCTCCTGGAGCTGGGCTAGGAACTCGCAGGAGAACAGACCTTTCCTCATAGCAAGTGGTGTGGGCACCCGAAGTCCCACCTGAACCATTGCTGTTTCATGAGAAAAGGCCTTGAATTTGCACCCCAGCAAATGCCAGGTACCCAATCACAGCTGGGTGGACTGGTGGGGCTGGTGGGAGATGGAAAATCAGATGGAAAAATTGCCTGAGTTGGGCTTGAACTCAGGACTGCGGGCCCTGAGCCCAGGACACAACCACTACACCAAACAACATAAACACACACACATACATAAACACACACACATACATAAACACACACACACACATAAACACACACATACATAAACACACACACAATAAACACACACACACACATAAACACACACATACATAAACACACACACACATACATAAACACACACACATACATAAACACACACACATACATAAACACACACACATACATAAACACACACACATACATAAACACACACACATACATAAACACACACACATACATAAACACACACACATACATAAACACATTCTTGGTTTAAATCTAACCAAACACAATAAAGTAGTACAGCCATCCATCCCAAATTACAAATACTTTGACCAACTCAAATACAAACTATGGAGTAAAATCACTCAATTACTGTATGTAATTCAGTCATTTAGTTACTTATCCGCCAATTGTTAAATTATCCCAAGTCCCTTTAATAATTTTATTAAAGAAATGCCGCTTAATTTGGTGGAACTGACTTCTCTACTTCTGTGAACACAGGTTGTCAGGATGAACTCACTTTAACAGGGTGGGGTGGACACACCTCAGTCAAAACAAGAGAAGAGTTCATTGAGGGTTTGGAGGAGTTCATTGTTTATACAGTGAGTACTAAAAATAAACAAGAGAAGAGTGTTTTGGAGGAGGACTTGAGGAGTCACTTGGATATGAGTGCATGCCATATGTACAGTTGTGAAAAAGAAGTTCATTGTTTAGCGCTAATAAACACACACACATACATAAACACACACACATGCATAAACACACACACATGCATAAACACACACACACACACACACACACACACACACACACACACACACACATTCTTGGTTTAAATCTAACCAAACACAATAAAGTAGTACAGCCATCCATCCCAAATTACAAATACTTTGATACAAACTATGGAGTAAGGGTAAGGAAAATCACTCAATTACTGTATGTGATTCAGTCATTTAGGTACTTATCCGCCAATTGTTAAATTATCCCAAGTCCCTTTAATAATTTGTCTATTAACGAAATACCGCTTAATTTGGTGGAACTGACTTCTCTACTTCTGTGAACAGGTTGTCAGGATGAACTCACTTTAACAGGGTGGGGTGGACACACCTCAGTCAAAACAAGAGAAGAGTGTTTTGAAGGAGGACATGAGGAGTCACTTGAATATGAGTGCATGCCATATGTACAGTTGTGAAAAAGAAGTTCATTGTTTATACAGTGAGTACTATCATGAAAGTGTAAAAATAAACTCTGAAAAGAAACATATTAGAGAAGGGAATTACAGGGGCACTGTTTCAACAGCCAAAGTTATGAATTCAAGAAGGCAACATTTTCATTGAACTGCATCTCTCTTCCTGCCTCGACTTTTTCATACATGACTTCTTCATACATGACGTTGCCTGAGCTGCCGACTAGTGGCCTCCTCCTCCTCACATGTAGTTTGTAACCCACCAATGCCAACACTCCAACCACAACAGCAGAGATGCTCCCCATTATAAACGATATCACCACAGCAACGGCTGTTCAAACCAATAAAAAAGCTTCACATTATAATCCAACATGAGTGACTATATGCTTACCGAGTACTAGAGACGATATTCCAGAATACGCTACAAAAATAGCACATAAAAGTAGTAGGAGTTTTAGTAGTTGTTATTGTCATAAGTTACCATGATTATTTTTATAATTATAATAATTGCAATTTTTTTCTCGTTTAATAGCCAATATTGTTAATTAAAACTTAACCCGACGTTGACCCCTGAAGAGGATTTCGGCAAGAAGTCAAAACGTCGGGTTAAGTTTAAATTAACAATATTGGCTGTTAGAACGAGAAAAATTTGCAATTATTATAATTATTTCAACCGAAAATGACTGAATAATTTTATGATGCTCTGCAAAAGTTGTGGATAAAATATAAAAAAAGAGGGGGAGGAGGAGGAGGTGTTTGATTAATTGGTGAGACATCATTAGAGTAGTTCACTTGAACACTGGGTTGGGCATATCATACTTACACGTACAGTTAGTACATGATCTCTTTTCATTTCAGCAGCACAGGTGGATGTTCATAATATGGAGCTACCATTACCAGAAAAAAAACTGAGGTAAGTGAGTAATTGTGCAATAAGTGGCCAAAACTCATTGTCAGAGGTTTATATGGCACTTCTAGAAATAACACTAGAGAACATGTCATCCCTACTACACGAACAGGAGCTAACACTTTGTTTGTAATGGAGTATTTTTTTTAAAGGGAATTAGTTCTGTTTGATCAAGAATAACTGCAGCACACACACACACACACACACACACACACAGCACTGAATACTGCAGGCATTGTCACATACGAAAACTTAATTGCCCCTGCAGCAGACATCCACACACTCACACACACATACACACACAGCCACACACACATACACACACACACACAACCTTACACACACACACACATTAACTTACTTCGTAGTTGACATGTTGGAGCCACACCCGACCACACTGGTATCATGTCACTGGGTAAACTGCATGTCCTGAGACTGGCTCCACCCATCAACTCGTAGTTGTCTGAACAAGAGTACAACGCCTGGCAGTTTATCTCAACAGAACAGCCGCCTGGATACGAGATGACCTGGTTGGCTACAGCAACAAGAGCCTCACAAGTGGGAGGAGCCTGAGTCGTGATCCCAACCCCACCCATAGTTGCCGCATTAGTTGTTGGTGGATTGGAAGTCATAGAATCTGAAGTCATAGAATCTGAAGTCGTAGAATCTGAAGTCGTAGAATCTGTAGTCATCACTGTAATAAAATCAGAAAAGAAACCTGTAGAACTGGGCATGCGGAATACACACCAATGATGAAGGTTACCAATGAAATATACAAATGGGATTTCCCCTTCCTTTTCCCCACGAATTTTCTTGAAGGACTTACTCACGTTTTCTCTATCCTAATACATAGAGAAGTCACTCAATACATACAAATACATTGAAACTACTGCAAAAATGTATTTAATCGAATTAAACACCATTGCAATGTATTAGAGCCCAACTCTGCTCCATGAAAGAATTAGAAGACAAAGTATTTGTGGAGGTTTGCATGAGGATGAAATTATTACTGCGCAACAATCAACAGGTGAGTTGTCACCAGACTACTGGAGGAAGTTCCAGACACACAAGTTTGCCTGAAGCTGACTCGTGCATGACATTAAAACCCAGTTATAGGTATGTCACCGATTCTTCTGTTTTCCAGTTTTTAAATTTAAATATCAGCCACGGAGCTACTCCAATGTTGTGCTATTTGCAGACAGTCATGTAAATTCTTCACCATCAACTCTTAGGGGAAAAAGCTATTTAGCTATCAACCAAGCCCAGTAAATAGAGAAGAAGTGCAAGCTGTTGTAATTACTGTAAAAATGCCAAGCCAGACAGGTCAAAGTCAAGCAGAGAGCAAGTGTCGTTGTCATAGAAATTGCAGCAGCCCCCAGCAATGAAGGTGGTACACTGCCTGAGACCAATACAGGAGCTGGCGCAAGCTAAGGATTCAGAAATGAACAAGCAGGTCAAAATATATATTTTAAGATTTACCAACACATTGGGTGACATTGTCAAAGGTAGGGTCGTTGCTGGCAATGGTACACTCGGCACAGTCCGTCCTGGCGGTAGTGGATGAATTGGCGACGGCTATATTATTAGCGGTGAGCAGCCACCCGGAGCTTGTACAGGTAAGTAATAGTTGTCTATCTTGACCACCCGTACTCACCACCACCGACACCGTGCGGTACGTGTCTCTGCGAGTACCACTGGCTAGGCAAACATAGTTGGGTTCACCAGAGATTGATGACGAAGTCAGCGTAGCCAACTGTGAACTGTTGTAGAGTACACACTCTTGGCACTCGACCGCAGAGAAAAAAAGAACAGCCAAGGCGCACAGTAAGGCATACATTTCCAATAGAGGTTCTATTTACTACAGCTGTAACACAACCTCAGACCTGCCTCTCTATTTGAGAGCACTCCATTAATCCAGAATATTGAGGTAAGAGTGCAGTTGTTAGCCAATATGAATTATACGATTAAACTACTTGCTTTTGTTTAATTGTTTTTTTTATTACAAACTACAGGATCGCTCGTCATTTGTGCACAAGCACACCACTAGTTATAGAGATGGTTCCATAATTCATTGGAATTGTCATCAGACTGCAGCAAATCCTTTCTAAACAAGCTAGAATTTAAGCAGCTATATTTCTGAATAGTGAAACATACTGAAATGGTTCAGTAATTTAAAACCTCAGAATAACTCAACTGTGCTAAGAATGAGCAAAGATTCAAGACAAAGAAGGTATTTCTAGACACTGAGCAAAGACCACTAAGCTTTGGGCAGAGCTAGGTGATTATTCAACACCACAAAATACGGCACAATCTCATCATTGATCCGGTAATACTCATACAATAAGTGTACATTGTTCTTATTATATGGCTCCCAACAAGAGACATTCTTCTCTAACTAAAATATGAAGAAAGAAAATTTTGTACAAGTATATTATTTTCAATTACCTCATTAATACACTTAAAAAAGTTAATTTATTGTTGTTTGTGTTAAAAATAAATATAACACTGACTTTTAATAATATGGTTCATGTGGTTTTAATGTTACGTAAGTCATTTTATATTTTATAGTGTTTTGGTTTCTAATTAAGCCAAAAACATCCACATACCAAAGATGCAAGATGGAGCTGTTGCAGACCACGCTGTCATATCCCCGTTGACTTCACACGTTCTGTTCACGCCCCCTTGAGCTACGAAGTTGTCATCACAAACATACGTCGCCACTGAGCCTACCAAGACTCCGGAGGAGAACATTATGTTGCCATTGTCAGGGTCAGTCAGAAGGTCACAGAATTCAGCTGAGTACACAGAAAATATGCTAAGTCAGGATTCATAATGTCCTAGTATTTTAATTCAGTTTATCAACTCATTCTAAAGTTATGTGACTACTTACTGCATTCATAGTTGGCAGAGTCCAGAGGTCGAGCAGGTGCAGTACAGTTGTCCATACACGTGTTGTTCACTACTCCATTGCAGCAGTCAGTGTTCGAGATACCAGTGCACTCCATCAGTCCAACATTACATAAAGAGGAACACGCTACACGGATATAGAAAACAGTTCATATGCAGTGTTCTCTCATACACACACCCATATCATTTTAATAAAATTACTAATAGCTTAAAACAATAACCTTAACACAAGTCTGACTCCTCCCAGCAAATGATAATACAGAGAGAGAAAGTTAGCATGAGGCAGTATCAGTTTCTCTTCTGCTGCTCAATCTCAAGATGCTGTAAACATCCTCTGAATGCTTCAATCTTTTGAAGAAATCCTAAAAGAACTGATGTTGTTTTTGTTGCTTTTATATTACATTTACATGGTGGTTCCTCCACTACACAGAGTGAAATTAAAGTGTTTTTAGACCAAGTGAGTTGCAAAAATAAATAATTTGTATGTCCAAGAATTAAATCTGTGCTACAGCGAAGTAATGCAAATGTCATCAAAAAACAAATTTTCCTCTGATAAAACATGCACGTAGGATCACATGATCCTGTTATTACTAGAATACCATGGTAACCTATATAAACTCTATGAGCCAACTGGAATCAGATGTGATAGTAAGCTTAATAGTTTGAAATTTGTATTTTTGAAATTTTATTTACATTTTATTTTTATACACAATATAGGTACATGATTTTTTTTATTGTAATCTATGAATTATATTAACGATTATGATAATAATAATAATGCTTTTAATGATTCAGTCACCTCCGCTGAATATTAATAATGATCTAGCACTTTTCCTTAATAGAAGCCTGAGGAGGACTTTAGCAAGAAGTCAAAAAGTTGGCTTAAGTGTTAATATTATCATATATTTGCTGTTGAAACTATACTCAAACTGTAGTGTTATTACCACAGTTATCATACATACTAAATGTAGATCCATCCTTACCAACACAGTGAGTGGCATTGTCGAAGCGACTGCTCAGACCACCAGCACTCTGTATACAGAGTCCACAGTCAGTTCTCAGAGGCGTGGTCAAACTACCACCACTTGGAACTGAAAATGTAGTTGGACTCCACATGTTTGAGGATGAAGAACCACATGTGAATTCAAACTGTTGGAGGTCTGCACACACACTCACACAAAAAAAAAAAAACAAGAAACAATGACAAATAGTAATGGCTGTGTTGCAGCACTACATTAAAAAAAAATTTAATATTTATACATCTAACATAATTTGTAACGAATGTTTAACAGCATAGCTTCTTTACAAGAGTTACTTGCTACTAGTGAGGGGGCATGCAAGACTATCATAAGGAAACACAGTTGCTAAAAAAAACAGTTGCTACTTACCAGCGCCAGGGCATGCTAAACCACTGCAAGTAAACGATACAATCACAGATGCAGAGGAGTAGGTCCCTCTTGTTGTAGTGGTAGTGAGGCAGACCACTTGGTGTTGCATAATTGCAACAGTAGGGAGTTCAGAGCCTTGATTACCAGCGTTAAGGAAGGTGGTTTGCAATAAGGATACTAAGTCATTGGTAAGATTATCTGTGGTACAAGATTGAGCTCGTCCGTAGAAGTGGATGAAGGAGATGATAGTTATTGTAAGTAACAGTTTCATCTCTGGAGTTTTCGCTAGAACAGCTCCTCCACCCGCGACGACTAGAGACTTGAAGCGTAAACAATGAGAGCTTTAGAAATGGGCGTGCCTGGCATGAATTCAATTGCGAGCTTGTGAGGTCTATTTGCAAAAAAAAAATCTGAATTTTGAGCAAAGAAGGGTTGACGGTAGCAGAAGGCCATGAGTACGCAGTCTGGCACGCGCGACGTCCCAGAATCGTTAACTTCGTTGTACAGAGCTACATCATTTAGCAATCCACCTCAAGTGATTCCATTGTCAGTGCAACAGCTGTAGTCAATTCAACACATTCTTGTGTTCTGCTTCTATCTCCTGGCTATGACTAGCTACCTTTCACATAAGAGTTTAGCAACTCTTAGATTTACGAACCACCATAGATATGGCCATCTACGCTATGACCTATGAGTACATCAAATATTGCCCGTGCCACACTGTTTGAACATGGATGGCACAGTACTCTCCTTAGTCTGTCTGCCTGTCTATGCAATACATACATACTTGGATCACTGAAAAATAATTAGTCATGGAATAATATTATTTGAAATCTAACCAATGAATGAGACATTAGCTATTCTATCATATAAAGTATGAGAAATTTTATTCATGATGTTAGCTATATTATTTACAGGAAAATTATAAATTCTGAACTGTCACTAGACCAAACAATTCAGTTATGATAAGATATTATTCCAATATTTTGTATGATGGCAGCCCTGAAATAAATGCACACATAGCTACACACATAGCTACATATGCACATGAAGAGTGTAGGCGTATTTAAAAAAAAAAAAAAAGAATGTATTTTATCTCGAGCAAAGCAGGCTCAGGGGGTGTTATGAATACAGCATGTTATGAATATGGTAAGGTGTGGTACAATATGAGGTAATGATATACATAATGGACAAATAAGTTCCACATCAGGGGGGGAGGGGGGCTAATTTCCATTCAAGAGTAGTTAGGTGGCCTAGCAAAACTGAGAGTTCTAAAAGCACAAAATTTAGAAAAGGAAGGTGGTTTAGATGTGCACTACTCTCTGCTGTTGTTTGTTGTTGTGTAGTGTCTAGCCTAATATACTGAAACTAGCTAAATCACTACCAGCTATCAAGAAGAAGTCAATATATTTTTACCACGTGGTGAATGAATCTAGAAAGTTCTGAATGATGCAATGCATAATTTCATGCATGTGCAGATGATGCAATGCAATGGTTAATTAGTTAGTTCACCACAGTTGTTGTTGTTGTTGTTGTTTTTTGTTGTTGTTTTGTTTTTGTTTTGTTTTTGTTTGTTTTTTTATAAAAAAAACATTAAAGAAAAAAGTCCATCAAATTTTACTTTTATGCAGTTTAGAGTCTCCCATACTGTCTGTCAGTGACAACTGGAAAAATTACACAACTGACCAGTGGAAAATAGTGGCGTACATCTCGTCTAATTGACCTATGCTCCTATTTATCAAATTTTAATGGTATAACTAAATAAAGATTTTACCATTAGAAGTTGTTCAACTAAATCATTTGGCCTTTGCAGTTTAAGTATACCCTCAATAACTTCTCTTCATTTTTGTCAAATCAGTTAATTTCTCCACAAAAGGCTAGATATTATGAAAGATATATTTTTTTGTTTTTCCTTCTACAAAATAAGTTCAGCTCTTTCTTAATAAGCACTCTGTGCGCATATGTAAAGACTAAGCAGTTACTTTACTTTTTTTCAGTCAATACTTGATTATTTTTCCTACTCAGTACTACAGGGGGAGTGGGGGGGGAGGGGGCAAGTTGCTGCTAGAGGGGGAGGAGGGTGAGCGACTGGTTCAGTTACTCCCACCCTCCCCAAAACAAAAAATACAAATGCACAAATACACTGTATATGTCTTTTGTCATTACTAGCTATATAGTTAAAATAGTGTACCTATAATAATATATTTCACGTATTGCATTCACACTATAATAATATATTTCATGTATTGCATTCACACTATAATAATATATTTCACGTATTGCATTCACACTATAATACTATATTTCACGTATTGCATTCACACTATAATAATATATTTCACGTATTGCATTCACACTTTGAAATAATAATAGGAGTAGCTATAATTAGTAATCACTGTGCGACTTAATTTAAAATGTTACATGGTTTTATATGCCTGCTAAGGCAAAAAGGGACCTGGGAGGCTTTTTAGCTACCCAGCCTGAGTGCTAGTAAGATGTTTCTGTCGCAAGTTCTTTTTATCTATTTTGTCTTTCCTACATATACTTATGGTAGCCAAAATTTGGGGGTGGGGGGAGGGGAGTAGAGGGGAGGCCCACAGACCCCCAACAATTACCTCCTTGAAAGTACATAGTTTTAGCTTGAACAGGAAATCCGTACAATGGCGATGCAATAGCAGCTCATTGCCGCTTTATAATAGACAGTTGAATCTATACCCCTTTACTTGCATTCTTCTTTCCACTGCAACTATAACCTTAACCCATGCACTTATAGAAAACCTCTCATGCAAGTGTTGACTATATCTAGGCAGATTTATTTTTAAAGGTATGCATGATCTAATTAAGGTACTAACAAGGGGGAGTTGGAGAAGAGGGGCAACTACCCCCTCCCCCACTGTCAAATAAGGGGGAACTCTATTCTCTTACTTTCAAGAGCTACTGGTACTTCACTTTAGCAAGAACAGCTAAACTTGTAGTAATGCAAGCACTCCATTAATCCAGAATATTGAGGTAAGAGTGCAGTCGTTAGCCAATATGAATTATACGATTAAACTACTTGCTTTTGTTTAATTGTTTTTTTTAATTACAAACTACAGGATCGCTCGTCATTTGTGCACAAGCACACCACTAGTTATAGAGATGGTTCCATAATTCATTGGAATTGTCATCAGACTGCAGCAAATCCTTTCTAAACAATTCACTGTCTATTATCAGGCACTCCTTCTTGTTGAGTGAAGTCTACAAATGGCAAGAGGCTAGTAAGTATTTATGAAACTAACACATAATAATTGTTTCCAATATTTTTTTACAATAACAACAAAATGGTCATAAAACAATTATATCACAACAAAAAAAATTGGTTGGAGATTACATAAAGCTACATACATTATAACAGAATAATAGACATATGGTATATATTAATAATGGTGTATATAATATGGTGTATATTATATGGTGTATATAATAATGGTGTATATTAATATTGTGTGTAAGTTTGAAAATTAAGTTTAAAGTCACTGTGTACTGAGTACCACAATAACAGTGACTACAATTACTATTACAACTGCTGCCACGACTACACCACTACCGATAGCAATACCTGGAATAATAAGTACATACATACACACACACACACACACACACACACACACACACACACACACACATGCAGGGTATGGAATATTTCATACAATAATAGTGTCTTTAGCACAAGCCAAGCAAGGTATTGACTTTGCTTCGAAAATAATGAAGCACCAAAGGTGCCAACCCTCAGTGCTATGATACATTATCTAGCTATTAGCTACAAATCATTTCTCAGACAAAAATAATTTGATTTTGCGTGCATAACTAATAAGGTATTCATAGGTTGGTAAACAGCTGGTGTAATAAAAACTGTTGATGTATATTTAAAATGCTGTTTCAACAAGAAGAGCTAGAATTGTTTAATATGCAATGAACACTCACCTGTAATTCCAACACAAACCTCCAATTCTAGCACTCTGTAAAGATCGCAGCATAACATAAAGCAATAGTACTGCAGGCAGCAAGAAATTATTTGCTCATGTGATTACAACATAATACTAGTGGTGCGCTCGAATAGCGCAAATGCACGGCGAGCGAGTAAATATATGAGTAATAGGTAAAGATGATTTGTGAAGGAAATCGCTAAATAATAGCAATGATTAGGCATGAAGAGTTAACAATAACAGAATTACCTGAATAAACTTCGAAAGCAGTGGCAAAGAAGCGCAGCTTGATAAAGACTTAACAATTGTTTCAAGAAGAGAGTAGCTATAAACTTTTTGGTTGAAACAAAGTTGCGTAAGGCAGTGCAGCAGGATTCTCCGTGCTCGTTAATTGAAAAATACTGGAACTGTGAACGCTTTACCTAACTTACGTAATTAGAAGCGCGGGAGAAATTTTTGACGTACGCATACATACCTATATATATATATATATATCTGAAATCTCAATTGAACACGACTGAGAGTCAGCTTCGCTCGCTTCGCTCGCTCGCTGAATAAGGGTGTTACCCACAGTACAAGCTGATGACCGTACAGCCAAAAAATGAGTAACTTTTCTGGAAAATTAAATCGAAACAAAAATTCTCCTTAAAATGTCCAGGCAACAGTTTGATTCTCTTTTAATGTTTGCGAGACCGCCATCTTCGAGATCTGTTATTGTGTGACAGACTGACTGATTGACAGAATGACTGACAGACAGACAAGGTGAGTACTATAACCCTCTTGAGCTTGCCTGCTGAGAGTTAATTTTAGTTGCATAAGAGTCAAAGTTCAATACCAATTGAAAGTCTTCAGCTGTCCTGACTATACTAATTGAACAACAATCATGTCACTCAAACACTCTGACATAGCTATATACCTATCATTGAGATGTGCCAGTAAACATAAAGTGTTTGTATCATGCTTAAAAATACAACAACAGTATATCAAAACACTTAGCCATCCATTCTGCTACGGTTCATGTAGTCTTCCTACTGTCACACACATAATAAATAATACGTACCTGCAATTTCTGCTTCCGTGAGGCTATTGTCTAAGGAAATAGAAATACATAGAATGATTGAATCAAGCGAGAAAGTATCAGAAAAAAATACGTATAATAAATTCAACTAGTCGTGTGCTTGAGTACAAATAGCGAGCGAGCCTCCCTAATTAGGTTACAAAGTGGTGTTTTGTTTAATTTCTCAATGCAGACAATAATTAACATTTTATTACCAAAGGTTGGTGCGCATGAACTCTTTATTTTAAACTAAATTCTGTCACTATGACATCAACTGGTGAAGTAATGTTTAAAACACCAGCTTGCAGACTTCATATAGATTACTGGCCGCATGAGGTATCACTCAAGTAAATGCATACTTTCATCCTTATAGTGTATTCCACTTGTGGCTAACTGGTCAAATTTGTATTACTCTTATATTCAGTTTTATATAAAGAAGCTTTTCATATGGAGAATAAATGAACATGAATTGTTACAGATGAGTTCACCACACTTTCTCAACATTAAACAAGTCTCTGTTTGAGCTTTAGTCGTATCCAAGTTGACCAGTAGTTCCTGACCGAGGCAGCAGAACTAGCTTGGCAGACCTGGCAGTGATGGACCAACATATTCAAACCTACCAGGATAAACTTTTGCTTCATTGAGCAGTACAAGATGGTTTATATTTTATTGCTAAGAAATACAATCTGACAGGTCCATCTTGGAACTGCTTAATCATTCTGCAGACATTTCAAGCAGTTGCAATAAAACCCCAGTTAATACATGCAGTAGATGGGGTCTATGCACTTCATACCATGTACTTGGTAATGCGTTTGCACCAAATATGAAAGGAATTAAAGTCAAGGCTAGTGTCACTAGAGTTCGACCTCTGAAAAGGACTTCGGCAAGAAGTCGAAACGTTAGGTTAACAATATTGGCTGTTAGAATGAGAAAAAAATTTGCTATTATTATAATGTTGAAGGTTGTCTTATTTTGTTCATTATTTTGTTTCATAATTATTTTAAAATGATACTATTGGAGTATTAGAGCTGCAGTCCTACACAAGGCTCTTTGAAATGCTGTAGCCATTCTTTCAGTTAAATTCCATCATCAAAATATATGTTATTGGAAGTTTAAACTGACGGGATTGACTTAACAAGTATCAACCTCTTGAAGAATTATTTGTTCAACTTGCAAAGAGAAATAGCTGTTGTATACAAACTGTTAAACAACTCCTTAAAGTTATGTTTCATTTAAAAGAAAATATTAAAGAGACATCATAATAACATAAATATTTTACTTCATTAAAAAAGTGCATTATAATCAGGCCCGGAGGAACTGAAGTCTAAGATATTTATTTGTCACAAGTGTAAGTGCAGTTTGCAATGTAGTTAGCGCTGTCAGTAACTATTCTAGCTATGATGGCATCATTCTAAACATTAGCTAATATAAAATTTATTCTTCTTTTTTTTATTCAGCTAGTTATTTAAAATTATAGTGAATATTTTTGTTATAGACTTGTCACACCCATGAATTATCTGTAGCTACACCTATGAACTTTTTGGCCACACCCATGTGAACTGTTTTGGCCACACCCACTTCCTGGCCGGACCAATTCATGAGAGCTTCTACCGTCCCTGATAATGCATTAATAAGGTGAGAGAGAAAATTTTCCCGACCAATTAAGAATTGCTTCCGCCACCACTGCATGACAAAAAGCACAGTTTTGAGCCTAACTCTAAATTAGAACATAGCTACTGTAAGTTTTTGTATTGTGACAGAGGAAATCTAAACTGCTGAGGTACTTCAAAGAGAGACACTATTAACTTAGAGTCCCCGCCTTGAGGGCAGGGACACCTAGTGTCCCTCCGATTGCGCTTAGTGTCCCTTGTTAGGAGCAGTCGCTAGGTTCTAAATCAGTTAGGCGCTGTGCAGCCGTCGTGAACTACCATTTTTAGGGACCTTCAGGCCCTAAAGTACCCTCTCTGCGCTCAGGACGCTACAGCTTAAAGCCTTCAGGACTCTAAAAATGGTAGTTCCCTCTGAGGCAGCGCCTAATTATTATTTAAGACTTGCTTACTGCTGTAGAAAAAGTTGCGTAAAGGCAGATAATATGTTTATTTAATGTTTACTTGGTGCTATTCATCAGCTAAGCAGTAGCTGTAACACACAACACTTTCACACACACTGGTTCACAGGATATATCAAACCTCCGTGACTTGACTAATGGCTTGACTAATGGACAATGAATTTTCAAGTAAGAACAATTCTGTTGGTAGAGCATATCGTGACAAACAGCGCATTAATCAAGATAGTTTACCATCGTCACTAATTCAAATAGAAAATGCACTCTGCAAGTTGTATGACTTAACTACGTCCGCAAAAAAATCAGATATGTCAGAGACAACCAAACTTAAACGGTAAATATTGAGTTTCCTTGGATAATACAGGTATGATAGTCAGAAGGATTCTGTTAGTGGGGTATGGGGAAGGGGTCAACCTCTGAGTGAACACAAAAATGTGAGGGTCAAAGTACAAAATGACATATGTAAGTCCATACACAAAAAATATCCCGGATTCTCAATTGTGTTGCCCCTGACCACGCCTTGCTCACTTCACTTGCTCGTCAATAATAATACATTTCAATCAAAGAGGATAGATGCCAATGAAGTTCAAATACTGGCAGTTGGTGCTCACCTTTCTTTTCACATCTGGGAGCCACACCCTCCCAGACTGGTATGGAACTTGGTGGTAAGCTACAAGTCCTGAAAATAGCTCCTCCCACCAGCTCGTAGCCTTCGTCACATGAGTAGGATGCCTGGCATCCTAATTCTACAGTGCAACTTGAGGAATAGGAGATCTTCTGGTTGTCTCCTTCTTCAAGTCTCTCACAGTTCAAGCTAGTAGAAGGCTGACTAGACTCTATTAATACATACCCCACACAAGAACATTTCACCTTAAAAATCAATCTTCACATAATACATGGTCTCTCTCTATATGTGACTATATTTGGCAAACAAGCATAATGACGTCAAGGTGGATAGATTTGAGTCAATGTTCTAGATAAGCTGCATCAGTAAGGAAGAATTATATGGAGTGAAGAAATTGACGACTGTTTTGTAAACACTTCTGGGTCTGGTGAAGCAGATTAGCATTGGGGCAGACCTAAGCACTTGTAAGCTTTTACTTTGGCAATAACAACCTAACAGCGTACAGGACTGTGAGAGTCACTGACATTTGACTATACTCTGTATTCAGCATGGTGTAAACACAACAAAGTATTAAAAAATGCCTAGAAGTGAGAAGTTGTAGGATAATGTTTGCTAAATACAGAACTGTAGCTCACAGTGAGCTCCCTGACTAGCTCACAGTGAGCTCCCTGACTAGCTCATTACTTATATAGGTTGAAGAAATGCATCAGGAAAGTTGTTGTTTATTCACTTGCATTGCCCTATGACTACACCTTTAGAAGACAAAGCTAGCTGTGAAGATTCCACGAGTATCATGAAGTTATACTGGACACTGACTGACAGACAAACTGAGTATTATAACCCTCTCGTGCATTGCCACCGAGGGTTAATAATTACTTTGTAGCAGTTGCACCACATTGAGCTTACGTGTGCAAGAAGGTTCTGTTCCTGACCACACTGTGCTCTTCCCAGTGACTTGACAAGTTCTCTGCATGTTTCCCTGCAGCTCATAGCCACCCACGCAGCTGTATGTGGCCACTGAGTCCAGCAAATCTCCATTGGATCGATCAATGTTTGCATTAGAAGGTTCCACCAAAGGGTCACAGTATATACCTGGTAAATAAGAATAGAATATCTGAATACATTAATCCTTCAATTAGTACTTTGGCTATCATAATCTATGGCTGTGTCTGACTGTCTTCCTGTCTCTCCATTTATCCAGCTGTCTATCCGAGATGTGCCCCCAGGTATTACAGAAATCATAAATGAAATTGTAGTGCCATAAGCTGCCAATTAAAAAAACTTCTTTTTCATTCACTGATTTTTTTGACATTTCACACTAAATTCTACATGCTGGCAATGTGTCATTGTCAACAGCAGTTTAGTTTAAAACCTGGTAGGAGTGAAGGGATCACGGATGAGATAGTTCAGATATACTGTAACAAAATACTATATACAGCAATATAGAATATTTCCCAGAAATAGTCAATCATTCAATGAATAATTAATTATCTGAGGCACTTACTGCATGTGTAGTTAGCAGCAGCGAGTGGTCGCTCTGGTCCAGTGCAGTTCTGGACACAAGAGTTGTTGTCAATACTATTGCAGCACTGGTTGTCCATGATCCCATAGCACTCTCTCAAACCACTGTTGCAAGACTCTGAACACCCTGTGGAGGAAGGAACATAATTATCTCTCATTGTCACACTCACCACTATAATGGATTACGTGAGGCGAATGAGACACTATTGTGAGTGAACAATTGAAGTATATATTATATGCAGGGGAGGATCCAGGGGGGGAGGGCAAGGGACCCACCCCTCCGAACCAAGTTGATAGAAATAATTATGATGTATAAAGAAACCAATACAGCAATTTTGCTTATGCATATTAACTTACACTCTTCATTTATCAATAATGTCCAAATTATTACATATTTAATTAAATTTCATAAGTTTTGACATATTATATATATATATGGGCCTCTCCCAGTCATTAGTGCTGGAACCACCCCTGATATATACTGTATGACGTATTATGGATGGTACGTATGCCCATATTCGTCATGTGGGCGGACCCCTTTTGTTTTTCTCAATACAGCTCTTTAAGCTTGCCCCCAGTTTCTCCTTGTAGTAAGATTACTTAAAACTGTATGATCATTTCGTAGAAATGCAAAGTTCTTGTTTGTTTCAAGCACAAAAAAAATCTGCTGAGGGTGGTTGTATGGTATTTAAAGCCCTTCACACCAGACTTAATTAAAAAAACTCGGCCATTTTTAGCCTAGAGCTAGCTGTCAAGAGCTACTGGCAATTTAAGATAGAAGCTACTATTTCAGGAAAATTTGTATGAGTAATAGCACAGGTAATCGTGCTATTCAGGATTAATAGCTCTATACACGACTGAAATAGCATCAGACCAAGCCACAATTTCAATTGTTTTACCAGGTGCTATTAATCCCCACTAGCACAGGTTGCCCGTGCTATCACACTCCAAAGTTGGCCAGCCTTTTGTTTTATCATTTGCACTTTAGCTACACTGTATCACTCACTCACTCACTATCTCTGAATTCTAGGATTCGATTCCCTCGGAACTTCATTCTCAACCCAAGGTTCCTCTAAATCTGTTGAACTAATTCTGTTTAATACGGAGAGAACTTCTGCGCTAAATAATGACATGGTCTCCGACTAGAAAATACTCAAACTGAAGGTATCCAAGGCTAGTGTGGCACACACACAAACTTACTTGTACTATTTAACTTCAATTGAACAGCAATTTTATCCGTACATTTTTAGTGGGTAATTTACATGTCGTACTATTAAGGTAAGAAAAGTAATTTTGAATTTTGTAGCAAAATGTTGGTCAACAGCTGTGCACTCGTACTTCTAAATAATTAATAAAGCTTGTTCTCAAGAGCTACTAGTACTTCACGCAATGAGAGCAGTACTGCAGAAGCTGATGCTACCATTACTCTGGAAAATTACATTATTAATAGCTGCTTACTTATAATAATATATACATATAAATATATTATAATATTATATATATCATACATAACTTGGGTCTGGTATAAATGGCATTGTGAAGATATCTAACTGTAGAATAATTAGTGGTGAGCTTGAGCACAAATATCTAGCAAGCCTGCCTAGTTAGGTTATGTAAAACTATAGTACTGCTACATAATGTTATTTTAGCTTAGATCATGCAAAACAGTATATAGCAGTTGACCTTAAATTTTAGCAAATACAAAAGTATCCCTCCCCTCCCCAAGAATTTTAGAAAAAGTGATTGTTAGAATAATTAATAAAACATCAAATAGGATTTAAATTAACATAATTAGCTAATAACAATACTCATAATAATAATAGAGCAATGATTAAATTATTCTGATTTGCTTACTGTTAATAAAAAACTAGAAAATTTACAGGGTAGCATGCCTATTATGCTCCCTCAAAAATGCCAAGAATTGCTTGCCGCTCCATTTCAAATTTGGCATTTATGTATTTGCATTGTTCAATTCATGGTTGTAATTTTAGAAACAGTGACCTTTCTTAAGTACCAGGCAACACGTTATGAAATTGAAGGTGGGAGTTTTTTCTTTTAAAAATTTGATTAAGTGCTTTTCTCAATTGTTCAAGTATTAATCCTGTTATCCCAATGTGTTTTTGTAACTTTATGTGCAATTTTAAAACTTGAAATTTAATATTTCACACTTTCTACCTGATTTTACAATTCATTCTTGCTATAGAAGCAATATAAATATGTATATATATATATATATGTTACACCATGACATGGAGGTTGGTGAAGGATTTACACAAGCAAGGGCTGAACACCCAAGGATGGCGTATATCACACACTGACCTAATGGAGGGGCGCAACTGACTTGTGCCATGGCTCTAGGCTATAGGAAACGCCTCACTTATTCACCTCCTAGGAGGTGGGTATGAAATATATTCTCCTGGAATTGAACAATCTGATTGGATGGTTTGAATGTACCTTGGTATAAATTATATATATTATAAATTTGTATTGATGCACATTATGTTTCCCCTCACACCCCCACCCCTCCCAAGTAAAAAATCCCATATGAGTTTCTGAGTGACATTAATAGAAGTGTTTCATCCGACACAAATAAATATCCTAACTTTGATTTCTTAAGATATGATTCTGCTCTAGACTATAGTCCTGCAACATTGTGCTTCATTTTATTCTCTGTTTATGATAAAAGAGGAAAGTAGCTAGTATTGGGAAAGCCATATTTAAAGCAGTAGGTCCTGTGCTGTCCTTACTCTATGGCAAGTAGCTAGTATTGGGAAAGCCATATTTCAAGCAGTAGGTCCTGTGCTGTCCTTACTCTATGGCAAGTAGCTAGTATTGGGAAAGCCATATTTCAAGCAATAGGTCCTGTGCTGTCCTTACTCTATGGCAAGTAGCTAGTATTGGGAAAGCCATATTTCAAGCAGTAGGTCCTGTGCTGTCCTTACTCTATGTCAATTTGGTATTACTTGCAGACACATCGTTTGTATTGCTCAGAATTTGTATAGACACTGATTGTGTAATAGGTTTTGTTCCTCATACAGAGAAGCACAGCTATTTGAGGAAAAGGTTGCTGGTTTGAGTGCTAGGAGAAGATATCAATATTAAAGACACAACATTGCTGTTTGCAACTGACAATATTTTTATTACTGCACATACCAATGCAGGCTACGTCAGTTTTACTACGACAGTTTACTACGACAGTTTACTACGACAGTTTTACTACGACAGTTTTTATTATCGCTCAGACACTAAGGGGAAAGATACAAAAGTACAATATCAACTGATGATTTGTGTTAGCAACTGCTCTTTGTTCATGCCTTCACAGGTTGTGACACAACCTCAAGAATTTTTTATGTTGAGTTGGTAAGAAGGCAATATTCCAAAACCTTGTCAAAAATGATCAAATATTATTGCCATGTTCAATCATTATACTGTGTTACAACATTCTCATAGTATAGATATCTTCAGCTAAGTCATTTGTTACATTGAAACATCTTCCTCCTACTGCAGCATTCACCTAATTTCACGCCTACAACCACATCTATGGCATTGTTTACCCTGTCATACTGTCTGTGGTGGCTGTTAGCTGCAAGATCCATACATGTACAACAGGCAGACAGATGATGACTGTGAATGACTAAACTGGTCTAAATTAAATGTTTATGCTCCATACCAACTTTTATTATTAACACAAGCTTGTTACTGCCACAACAAAAACAAACAATAGTTTTACATGTATATAATAAATGCTAAGGCCACTTACCTACACAATGGGTAACATTGTCATAGCGATCATATAGTGGCGATACAGATGTAAGTCTCATACACAGCCCACAATCTGTCCGTAATGGAGTATTGAAAGTTGCTCCCTCTGAGTCACCAAAATTATCAGAGGGAGTAAACCAGTTTGTACTGTCACATCTAAATTCAAATTGTTGAATATCTGCAAAAAAAAATACAAGTAAATATTTATAGAGAAGTTTCACTTTGTTGTTGTTGTTGTTGTTGATGATGTTAGTGTCACTGTTTCTTACTGCTACTTGGGCATCTGTCTCCAGAGCATGACATGTTCACAAGTACTGAAGCCACTGTGTAGGATCCTCTCATCTGGTCGGTGCTAAGGCAGACGATACGGTAGTTGCTGATGTTTACCTCGGACAGTTGTCCTTGAGACATGGCGTTATTCACTGACGTTTGAGCCAAAATATCCAGGCTTTCCACCAAAGCTATCGTGGTGCAGGCACCATCTGCTATATCTGGTGCAAGCAGTCCCATTAAGCCCAAAAGAATGAGAATAGCCTTCATTGTACGGATTGTGGACAACTTTTGTGGGTGGGGCTGCAGATCTGCGCAGCACCTAGAGTTAATGAAATGTAGCGAAGACCCTTTACCATATACACAAATAGTCGTATTTTCTCTTCCCTTGAATTAACCCTCAAATACTAAATAGGGGTTGAGCCATTCAATCAATGTTGAGGGTGCAGTGGGGTAGAAGGATAACAGGTTAAGTCTAGTGACACTTTGCAACTAAATTATGACAGACTTTTACTTCGTGCAGCCAGACCCTTCCAATCGCAGCGGGAAAGAGTCTGGTCTCAACTGACGTAGCGCTAATTGGTCCGCCCCTCCGCGCGGTCCTGTAACGCCAAATCGGGTCCTACCCAAAATCGGTCCCCGGACTGAAATTGGCTGCTAAAAACTGTCGGGGCCACAATTGGCTGCCGAATTCAGTCCGGGCGGACTAAATATGGCTGCCAGATGTGGTCCGCTTTGCCAAATTTAGTCCCACCTAGCCCCAGAGTCAATTGTGTGATTATTAAGTGGAGGTGGTGAGTTATATCAGTATAGTTATATGTTAAGACTGCTCTTTAGTACTTCTTGTTGATGAGTTTACCTTTCAAATTCCCATTCTCATAGCTAAATGCCTATAATAGTATATTCAATAAATTATAAGCTTCAAGACTTCATCACAGTGCATAGTTTGACTACCTTGAACAATGCAGCAGCTACATTTTCAAAATATTTACAGTTTCATAGGAATTTCCTCAACAAAATTTTGAAATAATCAGTTATAGTCAAGATGTATCTGTTTCCTTGATGTGATGCAGGAGAGATGGGGCCAATGAAGTCAATACCAATGTGGTGCCATGGTGACACAACTGGTACTGGATGGAGCTCTGGAGTAGATTGGCTTAATTTGCCATGGCACAGATCACAATTATTAAAAAATAACAACACTCTTTGTCATCAGTTGACTACACTCACTTCTGTACGAGTTTATTTATTTGCTTACCAATTTATTAACATCATTGACCATTCCCTGCCACATAAACCGCTCACTAACTCTTGATAAAATCTTTTTCGTGCCTAAATGTCCAGAGGTGGGATTGCTGTGGCATTGATGCTAGAATTCGGGATCTCTCATCCAAATCAGTAATGTAACGAACCTAAGTAGTAACATTTAACTGGAACAGTAACATTTTTAACTAAAGCTTTTTTTTTATGTTCTGAACATAAAAAATTGCTTGATCAGGTCTCAATAATTATAAACTTTAGATGATGTATTTTGGTGTGGAAAAACATATAGCTATATCTCCAACAAACATTCCTGTTAGAAACTCTGGAACCCAGTTATCTAAAAAGCTAGTACATCGCTATCTATTGCAAATTTATACAATTGTAAATATTCTTTGAAACTCGTAAATGCCTTCATACATATCCAAACTGAAGCATCTCCCTTTTAATTCCGGTATAATCTAGTCATCATCCAATAATGCTATTAGTGTGGTTTGGTTGAGAGATTCCAGTACTAAAATGTATCTTAAATGCTTAGTTTTAGTTTTTTCCGTTGAAGATTTAGCTAATTTTTCTTCAATATTATGAGTAGTTTTTAGTTATACTATCAATTGACTGTAGTTTTGGTTAATTTGTGTGATCTCAAATTTTTAACAATAAGACGCAGTAAAAAAAAAAAAAGTACGTCCTTATCGGTGTCAATATCAACCACAGGATTGGAATCCACCAAGCTAATTTTTATTTAATTCGAGCGCACCCGGGCGGACCGAAATTAGCAGGGTGGACCTATTTTGGCTGCCAATTTCAGTCCGGCCGGACCGTATTTGGCGGGGGACCAAATTTCGCGTGACAGCCCTAGGACGTTCGTGGCACGTATCATTGCCGCACACGGTCCCCTCTTGCCGTGAACGGTCCCCCCACTTGTCTTTGCTGTAAAGTGTAATTGGTTTGGAAGAGTTAGCTATAAAAGAACCTAGCTAGAATACCTGGGGGGAAAAAACAATAAATTTTGGCTGTTAATACTAAATTTATAGATAAGGTCCTCCTAGTGTTTTAACTAGCAAGTTGCGGCTGACCTGAAACTCAGACAGTCAACAATTTGAAAGAATTCATGATGATGGGTCTTCTAAGTATCATAGTATTTGAATGTGAGTGTGCTTTGATTTTAAACAAGTTAAAAAATTTGCTTTGGAACCTTGTTCATTAAGTTGATAGAGCGGAAAACTTTGTACTTGAGGAAATATAGAATATTGTCTCACTAATCCATTAGTAAAGACCTTTCAGTTTTATTTGATCTAGCTATAGCTAATGCTATTAAAATAAAACCTAAAAATGAACATAACACTGTCCAATAAGTATAACTATTTTGAACTGTTTACATCAATTCTATTCTAGCTAAAAAAAATTGCTTTGGAACCTTGTTCATTAAGTTGATAGAGCAGAAAAACTTTGTACAATTGAATCAAAAGCAGATTCTTGAAGCATAGCTTCCCAAATTGCTTTTTTTTTTTTTTTTTTTTTTGCTAAAAAGAAGCCTAACAATCAATGTGACACCTCGCATTAGCTGCATGCAAGTTTAAACTCTTGCCAAGTGCCATCCAATTTTCCAGATGAGCATTATTTCTTTTATCATGCATTATAAATTGCTTCTTTTAAACACCAGCTGTTTCACCTTGTCTACAAGCATAGCTATGCAGGGTGCAATCACGTTGGATGTCTGTATACAATGGTTGGAACTCTTCTGCTTTTTTTTTTTTGCTGAATTGTCATTTTGAGTTTGTTTCCATTAATAAATTGCTTTCTGTATACATAGTTATGGAAGTATTCATTGACACGTGTGATGGACAAGAGAATACATGGGATATTAGCTGTTTCCACTTCAACATGGAGACCATCTTTAGTTACTTGCTTATGATATCCTAAGAAGTGTATATCTTTCTTCAAGCTATTTCAAGTAGCTACCCCAGTCAATCAATTCATTAATTTTATGTCACCAGCACCTCAAGCAAGAAGTAAAATTATGCAAAGCAAGAAGCAAGATAATGCAAGCACAAACCTAATGAAAAAATTTTAAGACATTTACTCAGCAACAAAATATCAGTTTTCTGGATTATGAAGTTGTATTGTATAAATATTAGTTATTTCATATTTTAGATACATCAAATTTGTCATTACCACAAAATATTGAACTTTAATTTAAAATTCAGTTTGCAAAAGCAAAAACAGCAACAACAAAAATATAAACCACATAACAATGATCCTCTTTATTTAATGCACTGCAGGCAAGCCTTTGAAACTTTCAGGCATGAATTAATGTGGTATCAATTGAGGTATGGTCTCCCCATTCTTCATGTAGTAGTGCCCCTTTTGGTAGTCTGCAAATCCTCTGAACATCAAAATTTAATGTTTCTGATTTTTTCTTTAGAGCTCTCCTCTTTCTCTTCTTAGGGAAACATGCAATGTATCCTTTCTAGAAATTGAAATAGGTGCAACCTCATCTTCTTTCAATCATAAAATATCTTTCAAGGATCTTCAATATGCACAAGTGCAGTCACATTAGCTATGGCATAGAACCCACAATCATATTCACCAGCCTCAATTTGTGTTTCCATAAACTTTAAATAAATTTTAAGAAATTTACTGTGTAGCAAGGAAGCTACTTTGGCTTTTTACATGCTTTCCTACATAATGATACATGCTATTGTATGTAGCACTAGCTGTTGAAGGCGGACATTCAATAGTGGATACAGTTAGCCAGTGTCCATTCTGATTATTTATAATTTAAACAAATTCAACTGACTCCACATTAAATGATAAAGCCACTCCACAAATTACATCTGAAATACTGTAATTTCTAAGCACTGATTCTTATGGAGCTGCTGATGACATCATCATTTAGCCAACCAAAGAGTAGACTTACATTGGTTGTGCTATTTCATGTTATTTGTACTCTCATGACATCATTTTAGGAGTAGTTCCCTAGCTTAAATTGAATAACTAGTCTCTTTAGTCTCTTTTAGTCTTTGTAGTATTTTTAGTCTCACGCTTTAGTCTATTCTAGTCTCTTTAGTCTTTTCAGTCTCTTTTGTCTCATATATAATCTCTCCTAGTCTCTTTAGTCTCTTCTAGTCTCTATAGTCCCATCTAGTTTCTTTAGTCTCTTCTAGTCTCTTTAGTTATTATAGTTTCTTTAGTCTCTTCTAGTCTCTTTAGTCTCTGTATTCTCTTCTAGTCTCTTTAGTCTCTCTAGTCTCTTTAGTCAGTCTCTTTAGTCTCTTCTAGTCTCTTTAGTCTCTTCTAGTCTCTTTAGTCTCTTCTAGTCTCTTTAGTCTCTTCTAGTCTCTTTAGTCTCTTCTAGTCTCTTTAGTCTCTTCTAGTCTCTTTAGTCTCTTCTAGTCTTCTTTAGTCTCTCTAGTCTCTTTAGTCAATCTCTTTAGTCTCTTCTAGTCTCTTCAGTCTCTCTAGTCTCTTTAATCAGTCTCTTTAGTCTCTTCTAGTCTCTTTAGTCTCTTCTAGTCTCTTTAGTCTCTTCTAGTCTCTTTAGTCTCTTCTAGTCTCTTTAGCTCTTCTAGTTTCTTTAGTCTCTTCTAGACTCTTTAGTCTCTCTAGTCTCTTTAGTCTCTTTAGTCTCTTTATTCTCTTCTAGTCTCTTTAGTCTCTCTAGTCTCTTTAGTCAGTCTCTTTAGTCTCTTCTAGTCTCTTTAGTCTCTCTAGTCTCTTTATTAGTCAGTCTCTTTAGTCTCTTCTAGTCTCTTTAGTCTCTCTAGCCTCTTTAGTCTCTTCTATAGTCTCTTTATTCTCTTCAGTCTTTTTTTGTATCACATAGAGTCTCTCCTAGTCTCTTAAGTCTGTTCTTGTGTCTTGTAATCTCTTGTTGAGTCTTGGAGTATTTAGAATATAGTTGATTTCATTTTCTAGTCCTTTGCAGTCTATTGTATTTTCTTTTTTAATAAAGTTGTTGCAGTCACTTGTATGCTGTTATACTATCTTACAGTAATTCTATAGGTAGTGTCTTTACACACAGATTAATGTGTATGGATTTATTCACATGAAACTGGATAGTTTGTATCATTTATGATGTTTCAAATAAAGTTGGGGTGGCAACCACTATGAGAGGGTTGTATAAGGCCCTCACTCTTGATCCCACTACAAGAGGAGTAAGCTATGATTTTAGAAGTCTAAAGAGACTTATCACTTCTGTTAACTTCAAACTTCTTACATAATAACTGGCTAAAAGGTAGAGTAAGCTATATGAAGAAAATTTGGTACTAATTAATGAGAGAGTTGAATGAAAGGAGATGATTAGTTAGTGAATGAAAGGTGTGACTAAATTGATATATAGAAGTAACCTCACACACACTGGGGAGTGCATAGAGTGTATATGAAATGAGGGTCGAAATAAAACATTAATACATGCAATCACACACATACATGCTATGAGTCCAGCTCTAGTTCATAACAAAGTTCCTGGGTTGCCTTGGCAACCACTTTAGTGAGGGCTGGCCTGAACATGTTTAATATTTTAGTGCTTCTGAGATACTACTTGAATATCATAATGAGCAGATCCATTATTTTGATATGAAGTCATCAATGACACATTGCAAAGAATAGCAATTATAACTTAATAGCAAATTTTTCTCATTCTAACAGCCAAAATTTTAATTAAAACTTAACCCGACGTTTCAACTTCTTGCCGAAGTCCTCTTCAGGGGTCAACTGAGGTCGAACTCTCCATGGTGATATAATAACACAATGTAAGCAGCAAGATTTCTGGAGGGTATGCTTACTGTTTATTGTATCATTTGCACGCAGCATGGACAGCCAGCATCCTGAAAGCTCTAAACCTATGTCTCTGTTAAACTTGTGTTGTCAGGTGTCATCTGTATATGTAGAGCTTCCTAGATCTTCAACTCACGATTCTTACTGGCTCTGTCTACAACTCTTACCTCCTCCCATTTAATGGGGATGCTGCTGCCAAGCATGTTCAGCAATGGCTGAAACCTTCTCATCACCTCTCTTGCAAGAATCCTGATGTTCCTTTACTCTCTGCTCAAGCCTTCTAGTAGTTTCACCTATGTATACTTTACCACAACTGCAGGGTATACTGTACACTATGGATGACTCTGTGGTAATAGGTATAGTATCTTTGACTTTAGTAAGATGTGATCTTAGTGTCTTACCCGACTTAAATGCTGTTTTAATGTCAGAGTCTCTACACACTCTCTGAATGCTCTCACTCAATCCTGCTATGTACGGAATAGTAAGAATCAAACCTTTCTCTTGCTCAGTATTTGTGTGATCTTTAGAAGGTAACTCTTTAGAGCCTGCCCTAATGGTTGCGTTGTCATAACCATTACTTTGAAGTACTTTGTGTAGGTGTTTCTCTTCTTCCTTCAAGTTTTCACTCATATTAGTTACCCTCCTAGCTCTCTGATACAAGCATCTCACTATTCCTCTCTTTACATGATTAGGATGATGAGACTAAAAGTGAAGGCATCTATCTGTGTGTAGTTTTATGTACACAGTGGATGTAAGCATACCATCACTCTCTCTCTCTCTTTAATAAGCAATCCAAAAATGATAGCTTACTATTTTCCTCTGATTCCTTCAAGGTGAATTTAATAGGTCTGACAGAGTTTAAATGGTACAACAAATGTTTTTCACTTCTTTTCATAACTATGCAAAAGGTGTCATCTACATATCTCTTCCATAGTACAGGTTTAACAGAGCTCAGTTTAAATCTTCTTCCTCAAAGAATTCCATGTACAAGTTGGCCACAACTGCAGAAACAGGAGAACCCATAGCTGCTCCATGTACTTGTGCATAACAGTTCCCGTTGTACCTAAAGTAAGTTGACCTAAGGCAGACATCTAATAATTATGTGATGCACTCAGGAGATAGACATGTTCTCTCATCTATTGTGTCTTACCAAACAATGGAGATATCATTTTAGATATGAATTTGATAAATTGTAAGATAGCGATCCAATGCAGGAAACTATAGGTCAGAGTGGGATTCCTAACTTGTGTAGCTTGAAAGACCATAAAGAAGAGGTGGTCTACATCCAGTGGGTCTTAACCTGTTGTACAACATAGTAGGAATTTTACCTTCCCTTTCTAAGTTCTTTAATATACGACCTATTTTAGTTTCCTGAGTCTTAGTTGGATCTTTTTTAACAAGTCTATAATTAAAGAGACTAGAAGAGATTAAAGAGACTAGAAGAGATTAAAGAGACTAGAAGACATTAAAGAGACTAGAAGAGACAAAATAGAATAGAAATGACTAAAGAGTCCAGAAGAGACTAGAAGAGACTAGAAAAGACCAAAGAGAATAGAAGAGACTGAAGAGACTAGAAGAGACTAGATGAGTCTGAAGAGACTAAAGAGACTAGAAGAGACCAAAAAGAACAGAAGATATTAAGAGACTAGAAGAGATTGAAGAGACTAATGAGATTAAAGAGACTAAAGAGATAAAAGAGACTAAAGAGATTAAAGAGACTAGAAGAGATTAAAGAGACTAGAAGAGATTAAAGAGACTAGAAGACATTAAAGAGACTAGAAGAGACAAAAGAGAATAGAAATGACTAAAGAGTCCAGAAGAGACTAGAAGAGACCAAAAAGAACAGAAGAGATTAAAGAGACTAGAAGAGACTAGAAGAGACTGAAGAGACTAAAGAGACTAAAGAGACTAGAAGAGATTAAAGAGACTAGAAGAGACAAAAGAGAAAAGAAGTGACTAAAGAGACTAGAAGAGACTAGAGAGACCTAAGAGAATAGAAGAATCTAAAGAAACTAGAAGAGACTGGAAGAGAAAGAGATTAAAGAGACTAGAAGAGACTAAAGAGACTAGAAGAGACTATAAGACTAAAGAGACAAGAAGAGACTAAAAGAAACTAAACAGACAAGAAGAGACCAAAGAGAACAGAAGAGATTAAAGAGACTAGAAGAGGCTAAGGAGACTAAAGAGACTAGAAGAGATTAGAGAGACTAGTAGAGACTAAATAGATTAGAAGAGACTAAAGAGACTACAAGAGACAACTAGTTTTTAGCTTATCCTATAGGGAATTGTACTCTATAAATAACTTTTAAAATGATGTAATGAGAGCACAACTTGCATTAATAAACAACCCTTATATTAGCAACAATTCTTCATCAGCTTTAGTCAATTTAAATTTAGAAATCGGTACTGTCAACTCTTTTTAGTCTTTAGAATATACTGCTCTACCTCAATAATTACATCAGACTTTAAATTTTGGAGGAAACAAGGTGTTTTTCTCTGGAGAGAGAGAGTTGAATGAAGGTGGACATTATGCTTTAGGATGGAGTAAAAATGTCTCTCTGAGAGGGGGTTGGGTGAGAAAGGTTGTAAATCAATGACTTTTTTGAAGGGATCAAAATAGGTCTCCAAAACAATTCAAGCAATACTAAATACTTAATTCTATTATTAAAAAAACATTCAACTTTTACTACCCTTTAACTAGTGTATAATTGTGATGTGATGTATGAAGTGCTCCTTGTGATAATTATCCCACATTAAAACATTGTCACCTTCAATATCCATCGCTGAGATAAGCAGCATGCAGAAAACTCTTCATTTTTTTTAAAATAAAAGTTGAAGTGTAGGTAGTTGAGAAGCAGTGAAATGACTACCTTTTCAAGCATGCCTTAAAAAAGTAATCCTTTTGGTAAAGCATGCAACCACCAACGTCCTACTCAAAAGCACAGTCTAGCAGCAACACTAATTTGTTAGCGCTAAATTATGGGACTAAAATGACTCACTTTCGTCTTCTATTCTTCCATTCAATGCGCTGGCTTTATTACTCTTTTCTCATTTAGTACAGCCTTCTCAACTATATTTCTTCACATTCTGAGCTCTTTACTTCAATACAAGCAAAATATCAAATCCGAAGTTGACACATGGAAGGGGGTCCATACACAGCTAGCAAGGGGGGATCGTGCACGGCAGCCGTGTCTTGTCCGTATTGGTCCGGGGGGGGGGGGGTGGGGGAAGACCACCACGTATAGCGGGAAACCGTCCAAGTGCAAGTTGTGTTTGCACCGTCAGCAAACTAGGAGATTGCGGTAAGTTCCCCGTGGATGTGGTATAATTAATATTTTAGCGACTCATTTTTTTGCTTCAGCTTCGTGAAATGGAGTCAATATGCTAGCATACTTTGGTTAGAACACTTAACCCACGCTATCTGCCACTCTAATGTCCTCTCTAATGTTCTTCTCAGCCCAATTAGCAGGGGGAAGCTGCACAACTTTGCTCAATGTCAGTTGTCCAGATCCTTTCCCACGTTGCGACTGGTAAAGGGTCTGGCTACACAAGACTAGTCTGTTACCTAATACCATCTCCCAACTCATATAATTACTAACAATCATTACTAATTTACTAATACTGCAGGTATCTGCAAACACAGTTGATTATTAATCTTACTTGTCAATAAGCTATAGTGAATAGTCTAATCAAGTGAAAGTACGACACAAATTGTACAAAAATACAAATAGAGAGAGGGATGCCTACAAAAATACAAACAAAAAGTTGCTGAATAAGCAGAAAATTGGTCAAGTGTTGCTTGGCTGAATGATTACGCTCTGCTGAGTACTACTATTACTATGACAACCACGATGATGATGACAGCTGCAACCAATACACCCACACCAATGCCGATTCCTATGGTAACACAAACTCAGGTTAAATAATACTGTGCACCATTTGTTTGGCTATCAATAATGCTTACCTGCAATTTCAGCCTGGGTAAGATCACTGCCTACACACACACAAACAAACAAATATTAACTTTCAACTTGCTCAGTCTTCCTAAGGTTGCAATGCCTCCTTATTTAAAGCTTCATAATTCAGATGCAATTGTGATGATACTTACCAAATTACCTCTCAAAACACATGCTAGTCACAAATAACCACCCATCTTAAAAAAAAAAAAAAAAAAAAAAAAAGAATTGACAGTACCAGCATAAAAACGTCCTTTTCATCCTCTCTCTCTCTCACACACACATACATAAACACACACACATACATAAACACACACACACACACACACACATTCTTGGTTTAAATCTAACCAAACACAATAAAGTAGTACAGCCCTCCATCCCAAATTACAAATACTTTGATACAAACTATGGAGTAAGGGTAAGGAAAATCACTCAATTACTGTATGTGATTCAGTCATTTAGGTACTTATCCGCCAATTGTTAAATTATCCCAAGTCCCTTTAATAATTTGTCTATTAAAGAAATGCCGCTTAATTTGGTGGAACTGACTTCTCTACTTCTGTGAACAGGTTGTCAGGATGAACTCACTTTAACAAGGTGGGGTGGACACACCTCAGTCAAAACAAGAGAAGAGTTCATTGAGGGTTTGGAGGAGTTCATTGTTTATACAGTGAGTACTATCATGAAAGTGTAAAAATAAACAAGAGAAGAGTGTTTTGGAGGAGGACTTGAGGAGTCACTTGGATATGAGTGCATGCCATATGTACAGTTGTGAAAAAGAAGTTCATTGTTTATACAGTGAGTACTATCATGAAAGTGTAAAAATAAACTCTGAAAAGAAACATAGAGAAGGGAATTACAGGGGCACTGTTTCAACAGCCAAAGTTATGAATTCAAGAAGGCTTCTTAAGTTTCCCATATGCAACATTTTCATTGAACTGCATCTCTCTTCCTGCCTCGACTTCTTCATACATGACGTTGCCTGAGCTGCCGACTAGTGGCCTCCTCCTCCTCACATGTAGTTTGTAACCCACCAATGCCAACACTCCAACCACAACAGCAGAGATGCTCCCCATTATAAACGATATCACCACAGCAACGGCTGTTCAAACCAATAAAAAAGCTTCACATTAGAATCCAACATGAGTGATTATATTCTTACCGAGTACTTGGGACGATATTCCAGAATACGCTACAAAAATAGCACATAAAAGTAGTAGGAGTTTTAGTAGTTGTTATTGTTGTAAGTTACTATGATTATTTTTATAATTATGATAATTGCAAATTTTTCTCGTTTAATAGCCAACGTTGTTAATCAAAACTTAACCCTCTCACCGGCAGATAAAATTCAGTTATTTATTTTTTCTACATGAATAAATATAAAATCAGGAGTTCAAAAAAGTACCTAGCAACCATATATCACGTGAAAGTACATGTATTGTTCAACATTTTTGGTCAAATTTGGTTGCTTAGCAACAAACCACAAAGTGGTTTGGGGACCACAATGTAACTATATCATCATAACAAAGTGATCTGTATGCTTCCAGTGCAATATTAGCAATTGTTTGTGCGTGATTAGATATTTTTTACTGTTATACTAGACAGTTATCTCAGCCAGCAATGCTGTTGCTCACTGATGACACCAGAGGAGGCGTGACTGTTTGCTGGGCAATAGCTGGGCAGAAGAACATCAAGAATACAAGAATATTTTACTAACAATTCCAGTCCTCTGCACACACTCACTCCTCTCTCTAGCCACATTCTTACTCATACTCTTCCTTTTTCATCCATTCAATACTTTGTCAACCTTTCTTCATGCTTTCAACATAATCAGTATTACCATCATCTCAATATTCAGACCTTGCAGAAGTAGAGACATCATCCTTTGAATGAATAGGAAGTCCAAAGTAATTCAGAGAGAAAAGGTGGCTAAGTCAAATCATTACTCATTGCTGGGAGTTTGTAATGAAAAGAGTTTACAGCTGTGACCAAATTAGCGCCATATTCCTGGGAAAGCTTTTGGGCATAATAAAACTTACCGCCATGTTCCCGGGAAAACTATTTCTTACTTTTTCCCTCCAATACTGCGTAAATAGCTGCTTTTCTTACCTGGAATATCAAGTTCCATATCCTCTTCGACATTGCTGCTGGTATGTTCGCTACCTACAGTGCTCTAGTAGCTCTCAAGTTGAAAACTAGTAGTTTCCTCAACTGGCAATGAAATGACAGCTTTAGCGAGCAAGTCCAACTCTCTATTCTCGACAGTAGTATCTCTGCGGTAGCTATATAGCTCCTGTACCCCTTCCCTCTCACGTTCGCAGTCGAAAACGTCGTCGCAGACAAGATCCACCGCCTCAGTTGCAGACAAATTTATCGCCATTTTTCGAACTAACGTTAAGTTTATTTTTAGCCCGACTACCTTAGTTACGTAGTAGCTATTTCTATTCTAAAAATACATGCAATAGAACAACACATTAGCCGTGCTCTGGACGCTGCAGCTAAGCTTTAGCGCTTATCGTTTAGGGGGAAAATATTTTTTCCCGCATTACGTCATCCTTGAGCGCCTATAGGCGCTTGTGCCGGTGAAAGGGTTAACCCGACGTTGACCCCTGAAGAGGACTTCGGCAAGAAGTCGAAACCTCGGGTTAAGTTTTAATTAACAATATTGGCTGTTAGAACGAGAAAAATTTGCAATTATTATAATTATTTCAACCGAGAATGACTGAATAATTTTATGATGCTCTGCAAAAGTTGTAGATAAAATATAAAAAAAGAGCGGGAGGATGAGGAGTTTGATTAATTGGTGAGAAATCATTAGAGTAGTTCACTTGAACACTGGGTTGGGCATATCATACTTACACGTACAGTTAGTACATGATCTCTTTTCATTTCAGCAGCACAGGTGGATGTTCATAATATGGAGCTACCATACCAGGAAAAAACTGAGGTGAGTAATTGTGCAATAGGTGGCCAAAACTCATTGTCAGAGGTTTATATGGCACTTCTAGAAATAACACTAGAGAACATGTCATCCTTTACTACACAAACAGGAGCTAACATTTTGTTTGTAAAGGAGTATTTTTTTTAAAGGGAATTAGTTCTGTTTGATCAAGAATAACTTGCTATTTAGGCTATAGCTTGCTCCCTTAACCGGCAGCACACACACACACACACACACACACACACACAGTACTGAATACTGCAGGCATTGTCACATACCAAAACTTAATTGCCCCTGCAGCAGACATCCACACACTCACACACACAGCCATACACACACAGCCACACACACACACACACACACACACACACACACACACACACAACCTTACACACACACACACACATTAACTTACTTCGTAGTTGACATGTTGGAGCCACACCCGACCACACTGGTATCATGTCACTGGGTAAACTGCATGTCCTGAGACTGGCTCCACCCATCAACTCGTAGTTTTCTGAACAGGAGTACAACGCCTGGCAGTTTATCTCAACAGAACAGCCACCTGTATACGAGATGACCTGGTTGGCTA
>WLWD01002389.1_pt1 | contig 75892 bp, 70 predicted proteins | sample 6712731 | NCBI WGS metagenome assembly WLWD01 (sample SAMN12718690, study PRJNA576275) | sponge metagenome | isolation source: marine sponge | host: Mycale hentscheli | place: New Zealand: South Island, Marlborough, Capsize Point | collected 2014-11-01 | reverse complement strand
TTCTTGACTGAGAGATGACTTGCTATATATCTCAATATCTCAGTGTGTTCTCTCAAGCTGTAGTAGTAGTAAACAACAATCAGCCTAGCATATTGGTTTCCAGGGTTTTTATAGCTAGCTACCTTTCTCTACGAATACTAACCACCAACCAGGACAGAGCAGATGCTAAATAAGGTGAAAATATCTAGCATAGAATATTATATATATATATATTATATATAATTATATACATTATAAATATATATAATATATATAATATATAATAATTATATATAAAATTATTCTTGTGTTACTTTTCTATGTAACCAAATTGTTGTGATTCAAAAGCCTCGCTATAGCTGTGTAGAAATTATACTGAGTCAACTTATGATAAGAAATAGCCATGAAATATAATTGATTGGGATGTATAATTATGATGCATGCATTTTATTATTGTTATAGTTCTGAGGCTGTTATAATTTCATGTCATTTTCTTTTGATTCATTCATTACGCCCTATTAATATGTTGATATTTCTCTAGGGAGTTGTCTTCGAGAGCCTGGAAGTTGCAAGACAATAGCTCTTTTCAGACTTTGTAAGAGGGTAGCCGTCTTTCCTGTGATCAGGAGCTGTTGCAAGAGTTGTCCAGTAGAAGCCACACCCATTCCTCCATTATAAAGCAACATAACTGTATTGTCACACGTATTGTACATTGTTGTACTAACTCATTACTGTCACCACTAAATATATTCCCACTGCACAATTTTGTGTCTTGGGATTCGTATTACGTTGCTACCCATGGCTGTAGACAGGGGGGGGGGGGGCTTTAGCCCCCCTAATTTTTGAAAAAGTAAATAATACTTTTTTTTATTTTTTTTTTATTATGGGCTAAGATAGAATGATGGCTTGAAATTGTCTGATTTTTTGTTCAACCAGCTATCATAAAAATGAAAAAATTAGTATAATGTGCATTATTTATTGAAGATTGAGTCGACTGTCATTTCTAGTAATAAACTCATTTGCAATGGTCGATAAAGGCAGACTATCCGTTCTGTTTTTATGTACATGCAGTAACATACACCAATTCAGACGAACTTGAGAAGTACTGCGCAGCCAAGTTTTACTCTGCGAAGGGCAACTACGCTCACTGGTGGCATTTGTTGCAGGCATTACCAAAATTAATTTGATAACCTTTATCACTTCTGAGAAATAATCTTTTTTTACTGCTGACAAAGACTGAAGAAATTGAATATTGCTGAGAATTACTAAGAGAATTTTTTTTATTCCTTGACCTTTGATCAGCTAAACTTGAACTAAGCATCTCTCCAACATTTTTAGTTGTACTCTGTATTGTAACAACTACATCAATAGCTACTCGGTGTGACATTGTCTGCTCATGTTTATCAAATTTACTGAGTGCTTTCTTCCAATTGCAAAACCCAGTTTTACTGAAAGTTTCATCTTTACATGTTTTAAGACGTTTGTCAGCAAGTAAACAATAATAGCAAACACACGATCGGTACCCTCCAGATAATGTAACCATTTGTACTTGCCATACCAAGATGAACAAAAAGACCGTTTCTGCGTTCCAAATATCCGCTGTGGAAATGACAGCTCTGGTTGATTTGGGCTGTCAGGAATTAAGGAAGTAGTATCTTCAACCAAAGATGATGTGCTGGCTTCTGTAGCTTGTATATCTTGAACAGCTGTTTCAGGCTCTTCCCTATCAATAGAAGCATTCTCAACATGAAGGTGGTGGATTGTCAAGCTTCTTCAGCCAGAGACATTATCCTAGTTAATTTGCTCTGCTGGCTTTTTTAAGCTGCAATGATGTGTTAACCACAAAATGGTTATTACACCAGTTGTGATGTTGATTGCTTCATCCATGCCATTTCTGCTTTCTAAAAACAGCTTTGATGTGACCACCACTTCCATTAGATAAATATGTTCAATTCCCCACATTCCCACACCACAGAATACTGAAATTTAACCCTTCCCCCCCTCCCCCCACCCCATGTTCAAGGTAATCATATTCATCATGCCTTTGCATTTAAGTATGCACACTTATATATGATGTATATAAATATTATATGCACACTTATATATGATGTATATAAATATTATATACAAGAACATAATAATATATGTATGTAAAATAATTAGTGTGTGCATTTAGCTAGCTATGTATATATGTATAATAAACATAATCAAAGAATAGTATACCACTTACAGAATTTTTTTTAAAACTCAGAAATTACTTAACACATTTTATTGCATAGTTGCAGTAGAGGACAATTAATAAAACATGTTCCAGTTGAGAGTTGAGTGATTGAAGAATACGGTTTTAATTGAATGGGTGGGCGGGCAAGTATAAATCCGTTTAAGCCCCCCCCCCCCCCTTTTTTTTTTCCAGAATACTTGTCTACACCCACGCTACCGCTCGCATCGCGCAGAAGGTTGTGATTGTTCTCGCTCCTCTCTGCTAGTCTCGCGTAGCCAGACCCTTTACCAACCTTAACCGCTACGCGGGGAAGGAAAGGTCTGGATGATGCGCGCAGTGCGCGGGATAATTGCTGTCATAATCCTTATTGTTTGGAAATCACAATGAGCGCGCGGGGCGCAAGTTGCGAATTCTTCCTTGTTGCAGTGGTAGCATAACAAACAAAAGCTGTTGCTCCTTCCGAGGAAGGTGGGAGAAATCAGCAAGATGAAAATATTTTTGTTTGCATCGTGCTGCTTCATTTTGGTAAATATAAATAGTGTTGTTGTTGTCATGTTTTTAATATTGTCGTATTGTTATAATGAAGGCAACATTCGAGTGCGTGCAGGGGAGCAGTGAGTACGAAAGGGTAAGTAATATTTTAAATTGCATGAAAAGCAAGGATGATTCTATTGCTTGCATGAAATGCTTCATTATTATATTGCTACATGGGGAAAGGGTCTGGTCACCTGAATAGAGCAAGTTGCGCAGCTTCCTGTCCCCATCCCCCCCCTCCTGCTAATTGGGCTGGGTAGAACAATACAGAAGACAATAAAGTTTCGGTAGCACATAATTTAATCTAAGCTTAAAAGTATGTGAGTAAACTGATTCATTGTAAGAGCATACAATAACTTACCCACGTTGCTGATGGAGCAAACACAACTTTCCCTATGTCAGTTGTCCAGACCCTTTCCTGCATAGCAATTGGTAAAGGGTCTGGCTACGTGAGACTATGGTTGAGGTGAAATTCAGGTAGTTCGTAAGTTAATATTGTGCATAATCTTGAGTTGTTTTTTGTTTGTTTGTTTGTTTTTTTGTTTAATTTTATTTATTTTTTTATTTTTTTATTCCATGCAGTAAGCATAGGTAGTTAAGCTTTATGTATGTATTATTATATTACATATATATATATAGGTTAGAAGGCAAGCTACCTTTTCTATAACGTCAGTGCCTCGTAACAAAGAACTTTTTTTGTCTATTAATGGCATAAGAGTTGTCAGTCTTAATGGACCCAACTCTGGTGCAAGACGCATCTTGGGATCGGTGACGTGCAACTTCGGTACTGATGCGTTCACCATTCAAAATGCAGCAGCAGTAGACGAGAGTTTTGATAACATTCAGACGTGTTATGAGTTCGCTAACAATTCACTGACTACGTACACGACCTCATCCAACACATTTGGCTCGGGGTTCGGTCAAGTGTACAATGACGAACGAAATATACTTTATATAACGAGCACTTCCCAACCCCTCATAGACTTTATAGAGCAGCAGAGGATCAATGCCCCCAGGGTTGTGGAGCCTGTTACTGTTTTGGTTGTGGAGAGGGGTGACCAATTAGTGCTCAACATTGATAACACCAATGCAGAAAATGACAATATTGCAGAGTCAACTGACGACAACCTTATCCTGACTGGGTCCACTTGCCGCAACATAGCGAGAGGTCAGAGTATCCTCTATAATAATGAAGCGCTCAACATTTTCGTTGGGTCCACAACTACGACAATTTCTAATATAGAAGAATGCTATGTCCTGATTGATGTGAACGGTTGTGTTGAGTTTACCCGACACAGTGGATCAAGGGAAGGGGCTCTGTCTGGACCAGGTTTGTTGTGCACTGGAAACAATCAGTTGAGTATGGGCCAAGACATCTGCTTTTTTTCTGAAGATGCCACCAACCAAAATTCTGTGATAATGCGCAGTCTTGTTGAGGGCCAGATGACATTTCAGACAGGCAACCCCACGGGATCAGTGGTTGGTGCATTGGGTTCAAATGACGGCATGACTTTATTCTCTGTTTCTACATCTACTCAAACAAGCACTTTACCTGATGCCGGCAGGATAGAGTTCAGTGGAGGTGTGATTATTGTGAGAGATAGGTTTGGTAATGTCCTCCAGCAGATTGGGAGATCAGGTTCTGCTAATTCTCTGACTTATTTCACTGGTACGACGGTCCGGTCGTTTGGTTCTGCCAGCACCATGACTCTGAATGACACGGTCAGTGGCCTTAGCATAGCTACAACCAATTCAATGGTATTCGCCTATCCATCTGGCAACACTGTCATCCAAAGTGGAATTAGCATGCTTCAGAACTTTATACCAACAACTCCCTCTACACCCGTCTTGTACCATGTGATATCGTCACAGTTTGGGACCATCAATCTGTTTGCCAACGGTCAACTTGTGCAAGAGGTGTCGAATTCTATGTCTGTGGAAATTGGGCGGACCCAGTGCTTAGTATATTTAAATAATATGCTAAATATATTTGAGAATTGTGATACTGCCAGTACGCCCGTGAACAGATTTAGTAACATTGAAATCCTTTCTTACGATGACACTGTAGCGGACGATATTCGCACCTTCACTGGCAACCGACCGAACCCGCTTCAAGGACCAGGACGCTTGTACATAGATGGAACGAGGAGTTTCTTAACTTCAAGGCCTGGGCTAAATACATTGATCAGGAATACTAACAACGCTGGGGCTAGAGCTGGAGTGAGCATCGTGGCAGCTACAAATGCACAAGGCATGACTGCGGCTTCTCTAGTGAACGGGGGTGTCAATTTGTTCACATTTGACATGTTCAATACATCCATCATTCCTATCGAAAGTAACGAAGGTCTACTCTACATTGGTGGGAATCTTGGAATCGCCAATATTATTCCTGTTCCAGAAGGAGCAACTGTGCAGTTTATCGGCGGTTCTGCTATTATCGAAGGTGGCCCAGGCCCCTCTATGAATGTGAGTATTGGTGGTACTGCCAGATTTGTGCAGAACTTTCCTGGATCTACAACATACACTCAAGCTGACCCCTCAACAAGGTACCCAGGAGGGGGCATTCTCTACATAGGCAACAATGGAGCAGTATACAACCGTGACTCACGCATCAGCAGTGATCTTTATAATTCCGCCAATTCTGTTGGTGCAATAACAGATGTAATAATGCAGACCAACCTCACCTTCAATGGCGGCGGAATCATTAGAATGTTCACAAACTCTGCTGGAATGCTGTTGAGGGGACCAGGCACTCTTTATAGCAATACTGGAGAAAGAGCGTTTTATACCACCGATAGCACGCTAATTAACAGAATACCTAGTACTGTGTCACAGATTGTGCCATTTGGTGTGAGATATGACAGCAATACTGGGGATATAGTGATTACTACCGCCAATTCAGCCCCTGTATCGAGTATCTCCGTGGATTCCGAGAGGTTCAGAATACCAACTGGCAGCATGGTGACCGTGAATTCTGGCGTTATTACCGTCACAGGTGGTTCTGGAACTTCGCAGATTATAGCAATGGACATCGACACCATCACTGTATTCAATGGAGTGTCAGCGTCAACTATAATGACAACCAATACTATGAACTTACCAATTCCTGGCTCCTTCTACATTGACGAGACCCAGCGAGAGGCTATTTACATTACCGAGCGTTTCTTTGTCTCCAGGGTGGCTAATACCGTCAACAACGCCTTCCTGACGTTTACGCCTCCCATCATTCCTCAGCCCACGGTGAGAGAGGTTGTTACCGGGGAGCAAACTCTGAATGCAGACTTTGGTCAAGGAGTTACCGTCCATGAGGGCTCCACCGTTATGCTGCGGTGCCAAGCTGGGAGTGCCAATCCACCAGCGATGTTTGCTTTTTTCCAAAGAGACCGTAACACCCAAAATTTCACATCACTTGAAATGGCTGCCATTGTTCGTGTGACGACAGGAGTCAATGAGGCCACTCTTGAAATATCTAGTGTAGCTCTAGGCAGTACCGAGTATAGGTGTGATACATCCAATTTGCTGGGGACTGCAACAGCATTTACACGAGTTACTGGATTAACAGGAAGTAAGTTTGTTTTTGTTCTCTTTTTGTTTGGTTTGACATAGCATTAGTCAGCTTCCCTGATTTCATTTGTGTTGTATTCTTTGTTATTCTGAGGCTGTCATTCCTCTTTGTGACTTAACCTTTGAATGTGTACTAACTGATAAGCTATTTATGACCTTTTGACAATGAGCAGTACAAGTTAAGTGATTTCTGCACTGTATTTACTCCTAGCATGCATGTATGTGAGAGTTGTAACAGCATGCATAAAACTCATTGTAAGGACAATTTGTCACCTGAGGGAGATTTCAGCACATTAAGAACGTTTAAGCTAAGGCTCTAACTACTGATAATTTGGGCACATAGCTGCATATGATGTGTGTGTGTGTGTGTGTGTGTGTGAAGGTCCTCCTGAAATCCAGGACAACTTCTTCACTGGCAGTGTTACTCCTGGAACTGGCGTGGTGACAGTCCGAAGAACGAACCCTCGGACCATCAGACCTTTAATCGACAACAGTGACGTGGATGACAGGTCCCGTATCACCACCAGGGTGCTGATAGGCTGCAGGGCCAAGGGGCGTGGCATTCCTGAGATAACGTGGAGAACAGAACCACCTAACATTCTCAACTTCTCTTCATCAAGTTTCAACCAGTCTCGTCCAGGACCCGGGCAGAGTGTCTTATCTGTGGCACTGGAAGTTGATGCTGTTCAATGTGTGACTTATATCTGTGTTGCTAACAATAGCTTGGGATCAGATGTTGGTTCAGCTATCGTCTGTCCGGAGCGTAAGTATGAAACAATACATTAACATGTCTGTACCACCTTTGGAACCTACTTTGGAAGATAATAACAAAAACAAAAACAAAATTCTGCTCTTTAAGCCGGTTGCACTGTATTAGGTGGGAGTAATATCATCTGTTTAACCAGTTTGGTAATGGTCGCCAAGCACTTAGGTCAGGTGTGTGTGATCTATGTGAAGACATATTGAAAAACATCCAATAATATTTAAAAATAGATACGTTTTATTTATTTTTTCACATTTATGACAGGCTATCAACGGGGTTCCACTGAGAACATGGGTCCCTGTGAGGGGACTTGTGGAATAGGTATGTTTTGAGGTGTTCAACTCTTTGGTTCCGTTTAAATTATCAAATTCTTTCATTGTGCAATTTAATCTAAGGCATTCGTGAAATCACGGTGGATTACAGTCTCATCAGAGAGGGAGAAACCATACCTGTATTATTTCCTGACCTTCCTGTAGGACTGGTAAAGTCAGACTTGCGATTCTGTACCTTGGATGATTGGTATGTATTACGTATGTATGTTATGCTTTACCTTATAATGAGCTATTTGTTTACAATTTCAAGAGTGATGAGTTTTAATGCAGCTTTTTCATTTCTAGCATGACAATAAGTTAATGTTGTAATGTGACACACCTGTAGTATCTTTGGGTTGGGTAGAAGGCAAAATGACATAATTACAAGCATTGTTGTTGTTGATTCTTTTTTTTTCTTTTTTCTTTTTTTTGCCTGAATGTGTTTATCACTAGCTCACACAATCAAATCACTAATATATAGTGATTTGCTAGACTTCATCTGAAGCACTAAGAGTAAATGGTGAAAATATCTAAACCCTTTATTCCATATTATTGTTTCAAGTCAAGCTGAAAATATTCTCTGCCCATTTTCAGTCTAGTGTTATCTTGTTTTTTGTATTGTAATTTAGTCCAGTGGAGATGTACGTATTTGATACGACGGAATTTACAACGTGCACTCGTCTGTGTGGCTCTGGGACACAAACAAGAAACGCCACGTGTGTGAGGCGGGTGGGAAATGCGACTATGAATGCAGCACCCAATCAAGAATGCATTGACAGACAAGTCATGGTGCCACAACTCAGGCAGAATTGTAATGAATTTCCTTGTCCGCAGTTCAGTCTTGGAGAATTCTCAGAGGTACGTATGTTAGTCTAGAAACAAGCATGTTGTTATGTAACAATACATGTGCCTGTGTAGAGCTGGGCGATGTTGGGTAATCACAGGCGATACAATATTTGCATTGTCGCAATAAGTGATATATCATGGTATAATATTTAGCAAAGTAAATTTTATCCAAACTGAGCTTGCCATGTTCATCCGCTTCCAGTCCAAGTTAGTCCACGGGGCAAGACTATGTTGGCTTCCTCAAGCCAGAATTTGAATTCGCACCCATTACTAGCTACTTTAAAAACTTTGCTCATACTGCGTTATAGCCATGTTTACAAACAATGAAACAGCTGTTCGTTATAATCTGTCGTGTACGTGAAGTTCCAGCATTAATTTAACAATCCATACCAATAATTTTGTGAGAAAATGATACTATCGTTTGAAATATCACTTCGCGATGTCGGGTTTTTATCATGGTGCAATGATAATACTGGTATACCACCCAGCTCTATGCCTATGTATTCGTCATCATTTCAGCTGGTCCTAAATCAGTAACTGCTTTTAGTGCACAAAACCAATGCAACAACTGTAAGCAATACTTCATTTGAGTTCATACCAAGTTAGTTGTTATATTTTACTTATCACTTTATAATAGTAGTGATTAGCAACACAAACAAGATAAAGCTAAAGGTGATACCATTTTGTACCATGTGGACATTATTATTAGATGCTCCACTGAATAAAATGTGACACTTTGAGTGGGAAAAAAAAACAAACCAAGCTATTATTGTAGGAATGCTCTTGCTCAATGCTGTATTTTTCAGTTTCCTTCAGACAGTAAACTGCAGGGCATGTTGGTAATATATTTTCTCATCATACTCTGGACTATTATTCAAACATTGTTGACTGTGTGTTTCCTCTCCAATTTCTGTCAATATTGAAGTGTTCCAGGAGCTGCAGGGGAGGAGTCATGACTCGTAATGTCAGCTGTCAAATGGTCGACATATTTGAAGACGGTACCTTTTCTATGAATACTAGTGAAGTGGAGCTGGAGATTTGTGTGAACTTGACTAGACAGGAAATACCACCTGCGCAAGTCCAATGTAATAGGAATATCCCGTGCCCTGTGAGATATAATGCTGCATTTGGTGAGGTACGTGCATTATATAACTATAGCTGTATCTAATGGATAGATAGATAGACGGTTTGATAGATATACTGGGCGTATTGCACATAGTTGATGGTTCCTGTAAATGGGATCACATATGTGGCCAAAAATATCTACTATTGAAATTCCTGGTTTACTTCAAACACTTAGGAGTGTGACTCCTTCAACTGCCAGTCTGTTAGCTTCACCTGTGTGGCCGCCAATGAAAGGGAACTTTGGGTAGTTGAAGACGATGTGTGCCAAGACCAAGGGCTACGACCTGGAGATCCAGTTAGAAGTTGTGGAGGCCAAGTTTGTAACTTTGGCATATGGCGAAGGACACAAGTAAGTTTGATTGATGAGTTTGAAGTTCTGAATATTTTCAAATACACGACTGGCAGAAAGAAGAGGTGAGGAGGAGGAGCAGAATTTCTTGTGTGTAGTTTGTCCTTCTGCATGTATAGCGATAGAAAACAGCATGAATGTTGCCATCTACCTCCCCCTCCTCACCCTAATACACACGTACACACACTCCTTTTTCTTTCTTTTTATTTTTGAGTTGTACCTGATATTTGTACTCAGAATGGAAGTTGCTCAACCACTTGTGGTGCTGGGGTACTAAACTTTGACGTGGTCTGCAGAAACAGAACTGACACCAACCAACCCATCAATGATCGCTACTGCAATGGGAATAATCGTCCTGCATCAACGGAGAACTGTAACGTCATGAACTGCCCAGGTATGTGTGGTGTACATATATGAGCCTGCCATGGACAGCATACTTCATTCATAGCCTTCAGTAATGAAGTGGACTATTAAGAATTAATCTAATCTGATGGGAGTCCAGACAGAAACTTGTGTGGCTAAATGAGGTATATAATACATACATGTGTGCATAAGACCAAATTAAAAGGGAAAAAATGCTACTGAAAGAACTAGCATTAATGCAATACTACTTTTGGATGCCAACTCAATTGTTTACACGATGTATGTATGTAGGTGTGTGTGATACCGAGCCCAGTGAATGTCCTATAATCGCTTTGTTCAACCATTGCAAGAGTATGGACATATTCCCCATTATCTCAGACTGCTGCAAGTCCTGCCCAGGTCAAGCTACGGGGTAGTCAGTCGTCATCACCACCAAGAGTACAAACAGTTCACAATGTGCCTCTTAGTACAGACGTGTGAAAATTAATTTTTTTTTGTATATTATTTGTATTTTTTAGTTTTGCTACATAATTTGAAAAAAAGAAAAGCATATTCTAGTAAATATCCGGAGTATAGTGTTACATAAATAGGAGATTATATTAAAAATGCATTCTTTTCCAAGGTATGATCCAAAGTGCATGCAGTGAGCTTAAAAATTTTCAGCTTAAAAAAAGTAGATAAATGAAATTTTTTTTTGAAAGATATAAGTGATACAGCCGCCGATTAAAAATGCACACACACACACAGAATGTTATGCAGATCCATATTCAGATTGCCATTTCAAATATCGTTCTGCTAGTAATTTCGCAGATGGCTTAGTTTTAATGACAGCATTCTTGACATCATTTGTTGTAATGGGGTTCATATGAATGGCCTCCAAGCAATCTTTGTCTTTCTCCACCTCCTCCAGCTTGTCAAAGACCTGCCTCACGGGCTGCATGGCAGCTTCTTTACACACTAGCCTAATGTCAGACCCAGAGTAACCCTCTGTTATCTGCCACATATGCACACACGAGCATGGACTTAAGCCGTGTCTGCATGCATTGGAGAAGCAATATAAAACCCAACAATACCTTTGCCACTTCCTCATAGTTAATCTGACAGGTAATCTGGAGAGGAGGGGAAGACACAATTGCAGGGAGATGGCAGTGGAACATGGAGCAGCGAGCCTCCAGGGAAGGAAGATCCACCAAGATCCTCTTCTCCAGCCTGCGTAGCATTGCATGGTCCAATTCCCTGACACGACATACACAAATCTCATTGTGAAGTAATAAAGAGAATGTAAAGTTAACAAATAACTACCACAATGATTGCATACAAGTTCACCACATACCATGGAAGGTTAGATGCTGCTAGTAGAAAAACCAAATCAGAGGTTTTGGCCAGCCCGTCCATCTGCACCAGTAGCTCTGTCTTCATACGTCTGCTACCTTCATGCTCTCCTCTGCATACAATAATGTAAACAGGAAACATTGACCTCCTAATACTTTAAAATAGCAAGAAAGCATGCGAGCTTGGTCTGCCAGGGGTACAAATATTTAAAACTCACCCTGGGGTGTGTCCTGACCTTTGACTCATGATGGCATCGAGCTCATCCATGAATATCGTGGAAGGAGCATGAAATCTTGCAAGTTCGAATAGCACCTATGTATTCAACACACAAACTGATAGAAATGGACATCAGGTTTCACTGAATCATCATCATTACTCGGATCAGTTTCTCAGAGTCGCCTCTCCATTTGCTGACAATAGAGGAGGCAGAAATATTAAAGAAAGTAGTCTTGCACTCCGTGGCCACAGCCTTGGCTAGCATTGTTTTCCCCGTCCCTAGTTAGTATAGTCAGATGCATTATTCATGGACTGCTTATTCTCCCAGCTTCAGGTTATGATGGCAGACTTACCAGGGGGTCCATATAAAAGAAGGCCCTTCCACGGAGATAAAATCCCTTTGAACAGCTCTGGGTACTATATAACAGTGGATGAAAAATTTGAAAATTGGGTATATGTTATTCGTGTAAGGATGGTATGTGGTCCAGGCTAGCCCTCAGTTCTCATGGTCCTACAACAGTAAGTCTTACTCGAGCTCTAGACTTGAGCTACTAATACTTCACGTATTAACATGAATAGTGCAGAAGCTACTATTAGAAAAGATTGAGTGAGAAGTATTTGAAGTAGTTGCTAAAATTAATTGTTAACAGCTATATATTTGTACTTTAGGAATGAAACAGCTGAACGTATTAGTAGTGCAGGCTTCATTCACAAATGCTACAGCCATTAACTTCAGGTAATTGGAGTAGTTCTGCATGCAGTACAGACCTCACATAATAGTAAAAGTTAACTTTTTTTCATGCTCAAGGCATTAACCAGTTGCAGGTCATCTCAAGACATCAAGTACAAACATTTAGAGGGGGGGGGGGAAGCAATATGAACTTACCTTAATTGGGTATACAACTGCCTCCTTCACTAGCCGCTTGGCATTGTCCACACCAATGATATCATCCCAATGCACACCTGGGTCTTGGAGATAGATGTCCTACACACACACACACATACACACATGCATGCACACACACACACACACACACACACACACACACACACACACACACACAGATGAGAGTAGCCATATTTTTTTTTCTCCTCTATAAATTGTAGTGTATGCCCTTACCTTAGATATGACGGCTGCCAACTCCCTCATCTCAGCGTTGTAGCCAGCAAATCCTGCAATGGGCTTCAAAAGTCGGTCCTCCTATAACCATTACACACACATACACACACACACAACAACAACAACAACAATTATTTACAGTGGTGTGTTCAAAGCTGCACTGATATTTAATGTACCAATATCCTTTTTGCTTTGGTACATTTTTCCCCCTGTGTTAGTCATCGAATGCTATACTACTACATTCTGATATGTAAATAGTGAGAATAACTGCCATTTTCCTCTTACAACAACAACCACAACAACAACAACAACAACAACACACACACATACACACACTACTCCTGTTACTTCTGATCAGTGCCAGAACCCACATTATTCAGAGCAGCAGAAGTTGCCTCCTGTATGGCATTATTAAGAATTGCCCGCACATCTGACGAGCCCTTCTTCCCCAATCTACCAGCTCCAGTATTCTGTTGAGTAGTTCGTTCCTCCTTGATGGCAGAACCAGTCAGACCCAACTCTCCCACACACGGTGGAGATTGGCGAAATGGAGGTGTATCCTATGAAAACAAGGAAACTATGTAGGTCACCTAACAGACAAGAATGTCATGAGTAAAATTAGCTTCATAACTGACTTTTTTATTGTGTTCCTTTGCTCTCCTTTTTGCTGAGCTGCCTTCAGTAGCAATTTTAAGTTCACTGGGTAGAGGTGTTACTGATGTCAAGTCTGGCAAGCTTTTGGGAATTGGTCTACTACAAAGACACGGAAAGGTTTAAATGAGTGGAATAAAATAAATAAATAAATAAATAACCTACGTCTTACGAATTGGTGGTAGTTTTTTCACGTCTTTTCTGACATTACCTAAAAATTATTATGAATAGCTCAACATAAAAATTGACAGAATTTTTCGGCATGTATTAAGCAAACTGTAACATAAGAAATTACCATAAATTATCATTGTAAATATTACCAATGGAGTAAAGCAATACAGAAGTTAAAATCAGCTATTATGCGCATGTGGATGAAATACAACACTGTTCATAATGACTGTTATTATTTTTTTCTTTTTCAAAGCAGATTCTTATACAAATTTAGCAGATAAGTAGTTTCCAATGTTCAGGGGAATCAAATTGCTTCAAGGTACTAACCAGTCACACACTCTTGCTAGTCTTGGTGAGGGGAAACACAGCTGTGCTCATTAGTTTTTGTTGTGCACAGTATTAGGGAAATACTACTGTGTTGTTTGTTGTCACTACATGAAGTGTACAATATAAGGTAACGTGATTACTTTTTAGTAGGTAATTTTTTTACAGTCATGTAATTGTGTCTGCCTGCTTCAGTAAATTCCTGATGTACACATTTACATCTATACATTAGTAAGAGTATTTAGTTGCAAAGAAGTGGATAGTGGGTAGCCAAAGCGCAAATTAGTATGACCCGTGTCAAAACTTGACCTAGGTAGCACCTAAACTATATTACAGCCAATTAAAGAATTATGATTGAGGGTCTATTAAACTCACAACCAAAGCAATATTTTGAATTAGTGACGAAGTTCTTGCAAGGGAAGTTTAAGAAAAGTTGTGATTCAATAATGTCAAGATAATGCTCCACATTTTTGATCACTACATTAATGTGTTCCTTCTAAGCTCACAATCATCAATTGAAGCTTCTCCATTTGATGCTAGTTGCTACGGTGATAAGTTTACAGTGCTCCATAATTAGAATAGTGAGCTGGGCTGGCTACCTTTGATGCTAGTTGCCATAGAGTATTGTGTTCACTGTCAGCTGAACTTGTTGGTTGTAACTTTTACTGCTAATATTATTATTGTTGACTTCCAATGAATCAATCTCATGATTTATGCACATCCCAGGACCAGCTGCCAATGCAGAAACTGAAACACCCCAGGTCCTGGCTGAAGAGTGGGAAAGGGAAAAGAAAGACCTTGGCTCCTTTGCCCCACAGAGTTGCTCCTGTGGCACCAATGGAAGCACACTTTCCTGGACCACTTGACTCTATGGGAGGGGCTGCTGCACTGCCACCAGTCACACCTCCCACACCCACACCCCTCAAGGAACGACGGTCATGGCTAGCTAGTGCCAAGGGGAAGAGGAAGACATTGCCATCTCTCAGAAAGGGAGCTGGAAACAGGAGGCTGCTGACCCCTCTATGGCTCAGAGCTACTGTCCACCCATCTGGTGACACCTCAGATAAGGGAAGTGACAGTGTTCACAGGCCCACCCCTTCCGAAATCTTCTGCAAACCACGACCACTGGGACCTTTGCCGGAGGAAGAAAATTCAAAAGAGAGCACGGAACCCACGAGAAACCTGACCTCTACTCCAGACACTCAGAGTGACTCCCAAGGGACCTCAAAGACAGTGTCCTGGTTGGAACAAGTGGAATACATTGTTGCCCGTCCCTTCTTCCTGAGTGGATCATCCAGCTCGACCGACCAAGCCGACCACGCAGAGGATCGTGGTGAACTAGATGATGAATCTCCGTCATCACTTGGGTCAGCGGGATCTCTTCAGGATCCTGATTTGTCCTCCATTGACAACATCGCCCTGGGTGATGACAGACCCAAAGCTAGTACTGATGTACTGGTCGGGGATCTCGTTCCTCACGCCATCGCAGGAGAAGAATCTGCAGAGCCTGCTATCGCACAGTTAAACAGCTTGGAAAGCTACGATGAGTCAAGTGTGAAAAGCCGGGCTAGTAAATTCTTTCAAGTCCTGGTGAAAACACTTGCTTGCTTTGGAAAATGTGCGTCTGTTGACACCTCTTAAGTTATCGGGCTGGGGCCAGAGGGGGAGGAGGAGGAGGAGGAGGTGGAGGGAGGGAGGAAGTAATAGGGAGGGAAACAATGAATGCAAACATGGAGTTTTTTTTTTGGAGGATGAGGGAGGAAATATGGATGACAAGCCCCAACTGGGAGGCAATGAGCTGAAGGCAGGGAAGGTGAGAGTTGGCAGTGTGAACAAGTTGTCTGTTGGGATCTCAGAAGGAAGGAGGTCGAGAACCAAACGTATTTGTGTACTCCAGCACATCATCCAGTTCAACAGATGAAGTCGAACAGACTGAAGACTATGTTGATCTGGATGATGTCTCTGAGTCACTTTGGTCAGAATGATCTCTGCGGAGTTGCTCCTGTGACACCAATTGAAGCACTTTTCTCAGTGGGAGGGGCTGCTGCACTGCCACCAGCCACGCCTACTCCCACATTCCACTCTCTTAAGAACGACGTCCATGCCAAGGGAAAGAGGAAGACAATGACATTCCTCAGAAAGGGATATGTAGACAGGAGGATACTAAGCCCTCTTTGGCACTGAGCTACTGTTCAACAATCTTGGTCGGAAATCTTGTTTCTCATACCATAGCAGAAGAAGTGTCAGCAGAGTTCGCCATCGCACAGTCAAACTGCTCGGAAAGCAACGATGAATTGAGTGCAAAAAGTCGGGCAGGGAAACAATGGCTGTAAGCATGGAGGTTTTTTTGGAGGAAATATGGATGACAAGATCCAACAGGAAGGTGTTAAGCTGAAAGCAAGAAAGGTTAGAGTTGGCAGTGAAATGAAGTGAGATGGAAAATATGTGCTTCTACTGATGATCATTACCGTAACAAGTTGGTGCTAATCAATTCACGTTAGTTCAATTCAGGACAAGTTGTCTGTTGGGATCTCAGAAGGAAGGAGATCAAGAACCAAACATAGTTGTACTCCAGCACATCATCCAGTTCAACAGATGAAGTCGAACAGACTGAAGACTACGTTGATCTGGATGATGTCTCTGAGTCACTTTGGTCAGAATGATCTCTGCTAGAAACCTTTACATCAACTGATGCACTGGGAGAAGATCTTGTTTCTCATCAACACCGCCAAGAAAATAGCAAGAGCGAGCTATGGCACCACCAAATAGCTTGGAGAGAAACATTGCATTGCATCAAGTGGCGAGGTCCATTGGAACACTTGCTTGCTTAGGTAAATTTGTATCTGCTGACTCCTCTAAGTTATTGGGTACTGGGGCCAGAGGAGGAGAAGGAAGGAGTAATAGGGAGGGAAACAATGGCTGCTACAAATTGGATTTTTTTTTTTGAGGATGAGGAGGAAATATGGATGACAAGACCCAACTGGGAGGTAATGAGCTGAAGGCAGGGAAGGTGAGAGTTGGTAGTGAAATGAAAAAGTTAGTCTGTTGGGATCTGAGAAGGAAGGAGGTCGAGAACCAAACGTATTTGTGTACTTCAGTACATCATCCAGTTCAACAGATGAAGTCGAACAGACTGAAGACTATGTTGATCTGGATGATGTCTCTGAGTCAATTTGGTCAGAATGATCTCTGCTAGTATCCTTCATTGAAACGTTTACACCAACTGATACACCGGCAGAAGATCTTGTTTCTGAGAAAATACCAAGAGCCAGATATGTCACCATCAAATAGCTCGGAGAGAGACATTGCTTTGCAGCAAGACGGCCATGCCAGGATCTTGAAGTGCCTCAAACTCAGGTTACATCTGAGTAGACACACAACAGTCTGACTATGGAGGAGGTAGGACAGAGTATTAGTGGCAACAATGAGAGCTATTGGACAAGGAGGAACAAGAGAGGAGTAAATGTGGGTAACGCGACAACCAAGAAGGATGCAATGAGCTGAAACAAGGAAGAACTGGAATGGAAGAATGAAATGTTCCAAATGTTGTACTAAAGTGAGTTTATAATAGATGTGTACTAATTTTGACACTCAATGTCATCAAATTATTGAACTTAGTCCCAAATAACATACCTCTTAACATTTCAGGACCAGCTGCAGATGCAAGCAGATGAAACACCCCAGGTCTTGGTTGAGTTGCTCCTGTGACACCAATTGAAGTGCACTTTTCTCAGTGGGAGGGGCTGCTGCACTGCCACCAGCCACGCCTACTCCCACATTCCACTCTCTTAAGAACGACGTCCATGCCAAGGGAAAGAGGAAGACAATGACATTCCTCAGAAAGGGATATGTAGACAGGAGGATACTAAGCCCTCTTTGGCACTGAGCTACTGTTCAACAATCTTGGTCGGAAATCTTGTTTCTCATACCATAGCAGAAGAAGTGTCAGCAGAGTTCGCCATCGCACAGTCAAACTGCTCGGAAAGCAACGATGAATTGAGTGCAAAAAGTCGGGCAGGGAAACAATGGCTGTAAGCATGGAGGTTATTGGAGGAAATATGGATGACAAGATCCAACAGGGAGGTGTTAAGCTGAAAGCAAGAAAGGTTAGAGTTGGCAGTGAAATGAAGTGAGATGGAAAATATGTGCTTCTACTGATGATCATTACCGTAACAAGTTGGTGCTAATCAATTCACATTAGTTCAATTCAGGACAAGTTGTCTGTTGGGATCTCAGAAGGAAGGAGGTCAAGAACCAAACATAGTTGTACTCCAGCACATCATCCAGTTCAACAGATGAAGTCGAACAGACTGAAGACTATGTTGATCTGGATGATGTCTCTGAGTCACTTTGGTCAGAATGATCTCTGCTAGTATCCTCCATCGAAACCTTTACACCAACTGATGCACTGGGAGAAGATCTTGTTTCTCATCAACACCGTCAAGAAAATAGCAAGAGCGAGCTATGGCACCACCAAATAGCTTGGAGAGAAACATTGCATTGCATCAAGTGGCGAGGTCCATTGGAACACTCGCTTGCTTTGGTAAATTTGTATCTGCTGACTCCTCTAAGTTATTGGGTACTGGGGCCAGAGGAGGAGAAGGAAGGAGTAATAGGGAGGGAAACAATGGCTGCTACAAATTGGATTTTTTTTTTTTGAGGATGAGGAGGAAATATGGATGACAAGACCTAACTGGGAGGTAATGAGCTGAAGACAGGGAAGGTGAGAGTTGGCAGTGAAATGAAAAAGTTGTCTGTTGGGATCTGAGAAGGAAGGAGGTCGAGAACCAAACGTATTTGTGTACTCCAGCACATCATCCAGTTCAACAGATGAAGTCGAACAGACTGAAGACTATGTTAATCTGGATGATGTTTCTGAGTCACTTTGGTCAGAATGATCTCTGCCAGTATCCTCCAATGAAACGTTTACACCAACTGATACAAGGAAGAACTGGAATGGAAGAATGAAATGTTCCAAATGTTGTACTAAAGTGAGTTTATAATAGATGTGTACTAATTTTGACACTCAATGTCATCAAATTATTGAACTTGTCCCAAATAACATACCTATTAACATTTCAGGACCAGCTGCAGATGCAAGCAAATGAAACACCCCAGGTCTTGGTTGAAAGAGTGAAGGAGAAGAGAAAGACCTTGGTCCCCCCACAGAGTTGCTCCTGTGACACCAATTGAAGTACACTTTTCTCAGTGGGAGGGGCTGCTGCACTGCCACCAGCCACGCCTACTCCCACATCCACATTCCACTCTCTTAAGAAACGACGTCCACGGCTAGCTAATGCCAAGGGAAAGAGGAAGACAATGACATTCCTCAGAAAGGGATATGTAGACAGGAGGATACTAAGCCCTCTTTGGCACTGAGCTACTGTTCAACAATCTTGGTCGGAAATCTTGTTTCTCACACCATAGCAGAAGAAGTGTCAGCAGAGCCCGCCATCGCACAGTCAAACTGCTCGGAAAGCAACGATGAATTGAGTGCAAAAAGTCGGGCAGGGAAACAATGGCTGTAAGCATGGAGTTTTTTTGGAGGAAATATGGATAACTCCAACGGGAAGGTGTTAAGCTGAAAGCAAGAAAGGTTAGAGTTGGCAGTGAAATGAAGTGAGATGGAAAATATGTACTTCTACTGATGATCATTACTGTAACAAGTTGGTGCTAATCAATTCACGTTAGTTCAATTCAGGACAAGTTGTCTGTTGGGATCTCAGAAGGAAGGAGGTCAAGAACCAAACATAGTTGTACTCCAGCACATCATCCAGTTCAACAGATGAAGTCGAACAGACTGAAGACTATGTTGATCTGGATGATGTCTCTGAGTCACTTTGGTCAGAATGATCTCTGCTAGTATCCTCCATCGAAACCTTTACACCAACTGATGCACTGGGAGAAGATCTTGTTTCTCATCAACACCGTCAAGAAAATAGCAAGAGCGAGCTATGGCACCACCATTGCATTGCATCAAGTGGCGAGGTCCATTGGAACACTTGTTTGCTTTGGTAAATTTGTATCTGCTGACTCCTCTAAGTTATTGGGTACTGGGGCCAGAGGAGGAGAAGGAAGGAGTAATAGGGAGGGAAACAATGGCTGCTACAAATTGGATTTTTTTTTTTTTGAGGATGAGGAGGAAATATGGATGACAAGACCTAACTGGGAGGTAATGAGCTGAAGGCAGGCAAGGTGAGAGTTGGCAGTGAAATGAAAAAGTTAGTCTGTTGGGATCTCAGAAGGAAGGAGGTCGAGAAACCAAACGTATTTGTGTACTCCAGCACATCATCCAGTTCAACAGATGAAGTCGAACAGACTGAAGACTATGTTGATCTGGATGATGTCTCTGAGTCACTTTGGTCAGAATGATCTCTGCCAGTATCCTCCATTGAAACGTTTACACCAACTGATACACTGGCAGAAGATCTTGTTTCTGAGAAAAATACCAAGAGCCAGATATGTCACCACCAAATAGCTCGGAGAGAGACATTGCTTTGCAGCAAGTGGACCATGTCAGGATCTTGAAGTGCCTCAAACTCAGGTTACATCTGAGTAGACACACAACAGTCTGACTATGGAGGAGGTAGGACAGAGTATTAGTGGCAACAATGAGAGCTATTGGACAAGGAGGAACAAGAGAAGGAGTAAATGTGGGTAACGCGACAACCAAGAAGGATGCAATGAGCTGAAACAAGGAAGGGCTGGAATGGAAGAATGAAATGTTTTGGTGTACTGAAGTGAATTTCCAACTAATTTTGACACTCAATTATTAGTACACTTAGTCACAAATAACATACCTTAACATGTCAGGACCAGTTGCAGATGCAAGCAAATGAATCACCCTAGGTCTTGATTGAAGAGTGGAAAGGGGAAGAGAAAGAGCTTGGTCCCACAGAGTTGCTCCTGTGACACTAATGGAAGTACACTTTCCAGGCCACTTGACTCAGTGGGAGGGGCTGCTGCACTGCCGCCAGACACGCCTCCCCCATCCATGCTCAGCTCTCTTAAGGAACAATGGTCATGGCGAGCTAGTGCCAAGGGAAACAGGAAGACAAGCTCATAAAGAGATATATAAACAGGAGGATGCTAACCCCTCCTTGGCTCAGAGCTACTGTCTAACCATCTTGGTCAGAAATCTTGTTTCTCACACCATCACAGAAGGACAGTCTGCAGAGCCTGCCATCGCACAGCCAAGTGTGCAGAGCATACCATCGCACAGTCAAGTCTGCAGAGCCTGCCATCACACAGTCAAGTGTGCAGAGCCTGCCATCGCACAGTCAAGTCTGCAGACCCTGCCACTGCACAGCCAAGTGTGCAGAGCATACCATCGCACAGTCAAGTCTGCAGAGCCTGCCATCACACAGTCAAGTGTGCAGACCCTGCCATCGCACAGTCAAGTCTGCAGACCCTGCCACTGCACAGCCAAGTGTGCAGAGCATACCATCGCACAGTAAGTCTGCAGACCCTGCCATTACAGTCAAGTGTGCAGAGCACACAGTCACGCCATCACAGAAGGAGAGTCTGCAGAGCCTGCCACCGCACAGCCAAGTGTGCAGAGCATACCATCGCACAGTCAAGTCTGCAGAGCCTGCCATCGCACAGTCAAGTCTGCAGACCCTGCCACTGCACAGCCAAGTGTGCAGAGCATACCATCGCACAGTCAAGTCTGCAGACCCTGCCATTACAGTCAAGTGTGCAGAGCACACAATCACGCCATCACAGAAGGAGAGTCTGCAGAGCCTGCCACCGCACAGCCAAGTGTGCAGAGCATACCATCGCACAGTCAAGTCTGCAGACCCTGCCACCACACAGTCAAGTCTGCAGACCCTGCCACTGCACAGTAGAGTGTGCAGAGCATACCATCGCACAGTCAAGTCTGCAGAGTCTGCCATCACACAGTCAAGTCTGCAGAGTCTGCCATCATCACAGTCAAGTCTGCCATTGCACAGTCAAGTCTGCAGACCCTGCCATCGCACAGTCAAGTGTGCAGAGCCTGCCATTGCACAGTCAAGTCTGCAGACCCTGCCATCACACAGTCAAGTGTGCAGATCCTGCCATCACACAGTCAAGTGTGCAGATCCTGCAATTGCACAGTCAAGTGTGCAGAGCCTGCCATCACACAGTCAAGTCTGCAGATCCTGCCATCTCACAGTCAAGTGTGCAGACCATGCCATTGCACAGTCAAGTGTGCAGAGCCTGCCATCGCACAGTCAAGTCTGCAGACCCTGCCATCGCACAGTCAAGTGTGCAGAGCCTGCCATCACACAGTCAAGTGTGCAGAGCCTGCCATCGCACAGTCAAGTCTGCAGAGTCTGCCATCGCACAGTCAAGTCTGCAGATCCTGCCATCTCACAGTCAAGTGTGCAGAGCCTGCCATCGCACAGTCAAGTCTGCAGACCCTGCCACCACACAGTCAAGTCTGCAGAGCCTGCCACTGCACAGCCAAGTGTGCAGAGCATGCCACTGCACAGCCAAGTGTGCAGAGCCTGCCATTGCACAGTCAAGTCTGCAGACCCTGCCACCACACAGTCAAGTCTGCAGAGCCTGCCATCGCACAGCCAAGTGTGCAGAGCATGCCATCGCACAGTCAAGTCTGCAGTCTGCCATCACACAGTCAAGTGTGCAGACCCTGCCATCGCACAGTCAAGTCTGCAGATCCTGCCACCGCACAGTCAAGTGTGCAGAGCATGCCATCGCACAGTCAAGTGTGCAGAGCATGCCATCGCACAGTCAAGTGTGCAGAGCCTGCCATCACACAGTCAAGTGTGCAGATCCTGCCACCGCACAGTCAAGTGTGCAGAGCCTGCCATTGCAGTCAAGTCTGCAGATCCTGCCATTGCACAGTCAAGTGTGCAGAGCATGCCATCGCACAGTCAAGTGTGCAGAGCCTGCCATCGCAGTCAAGTGTGCAGACCCTGCCATCACACAGTCAAGTGTGCAGATCCTGCCACCGCACAGTCAAGTGTGCAGAGCCTGCCATCGCACAGTCAAGTCTGCAGATCCTGCCATCTCACAGTCAAGTGTGCAGAGCCTGCCATCGCACAGTCAAGTCTGCAGATCCTGCCATCTCACAGTCAAGTATGCAGAGCCTGCCATCGCACAGTCAAGTGTGCAGACCATGCCATCACACAGTCAAGTGTGCAGAGCCTGCCATTGCACAGTCAAGTGTGCAGAGCCTGCCATCGCACAGTCAAGTCTGCAGACCCTGCCATCGCACAGTCAAGTGTGCAGAGCCAGCCATCACACAGTCAAGTGTGCAGAGCCTGCCATTGCACAGTCAAGTCTGCAGACCCTGCCACCACACAGTCAAGTCTGCAGAGCCTGCCATCGCACAGCCAAGTGTGCAGAGCATGCCATCGCACAGTCAAGTCTGCAGAGTCTGCCATCACACAGTCAAGTCTGCAGATCCTGCCATCGCACAGTCAAGTCTGCAGACCCTGCCATCACACAGTCAAGTGTGCAGATCCTGCCACCGCACAGTCAAGTGTGCAGAGCCTGCCATCGCACAGTCAAGTCTGCAGACCCTGCCATCGCACAGTCAAGTCTGCAGACCCTGCCATCGCACAGTCAAGTCTGCAGATCCTGCCACCGCACAGTCAAGTCTGCAGAGCCTGCCATCGCACAGTCAAGTCTGCAGACCCTGCCACCGCACAGTCAAGTGTGCAGATCCTGCCACCGCACAGTCAAGTGTGCAGAGCATGCCATCACACAGTCAAGTGTGCAGAGCACACAGTCACGCCATCACAGAAGGAGAGTCTGCAGAGCCTGCCGTCGCACAGTCAAACAACTCAGAGAGCAATGATGAATCAAGTGCAAAAAGAGGGGCTACTAAAATTCTTGCTTGCTTTGGAAAATGTGCATCTGCTGACATCTCTTTAAGTTATTGAGTATTGGAGCAAGAGGAAGAGGAGGAGGGAGGGAGTATTTGGGAGGGAAACAATGGCTGCAAATATGGAGTTTTCGGTGGAAAGAATAGATAAATATAGATGACAAGATCAACCTGAAAGAAAATGAGCTGAAGGCAGGGAAGGTGAGAGTTGGAAGTGAAAAGAAGTGAAAAAGTGCTACCATTGCCATAACCAGTTGATGATAATCAATTTACTGAATAATTATTTAGTTTTGGTAGTACAAAAACTCAATTTATGTTCCAGGACAAGTTATCTGCTGGGATCTCAGAAGAAAGGAGGTCAAGAACCAAAAGTAGTTGTACTCCAGCACATCATCCAGTTCAACAGATGAAGTCGAACAGACTGAAGACTATGTTGATCTGGATGATGTCTCTGAGTCACTTTGGTCAGAATGATCTCTGCCAGTATCGTCCAATGAAACGTTTACACCAACTGATACACTGGCAGGAGAAAAATACCAAGAGCCAGATATGTCACCACCAAATACCTCGGAGAGAGACATTGCTTTGCAGCAAGTGGGCCACGTCAGGATCTTGAAGTGCCTCAAACTCAGGTTACATCTGAGTAGACACACAACAGTCTGACTATGGAGGAGGTAGGACAGAGTATTAGTGGCAACAATGAGAGCTATTGGACAAGGAGGAACAAGAGAGGAGTGAATGTGGGTAACACGACAACCAAGAAGGATGCAATGAGCTGAAACAAGGAAGAACTGGAATGGAAGAATGAAATGTCTCAAGATGGTGCAGTGAAGTAAGTTCTTAATAAAATGTGTACTACCCATTGCCATTACATTTTTAGTGTCTAATAATATACAGGACTAGTTGCAGATGTAGAAGATAAACACCTAAAATTCAGTGGGAGGAAGGAAAGAGAAAAACAACAACAATTGGTTAGCTGATTTTGTAGCACCAATGAAAGCAGAATTTAGGACAACTTCACTCAGTTGGAGAGGCAGCTACTGATCAAAGTTCTGTATATGGAACCATAAGGGAAGACAATGCTAAAAATCCATGAGGTTCTTCTGTCCCAGATGTTTAAGCAGATATGATAAGATTTTGGAGCAGTGCCCTGGTTGGAACCAGTGGAGTATCTCACCAAACACTCTTTCTATGAGAGAAAGCACACCATCAGAAGTTGATCAGACTAAGTTTTTGTTAATCTGGCTAAGGCTTGCTTATAAGCCTACAGTGTCAATGGAGTCTCAGATCCTTATGGCTAAGTTACTGGGTACTGAGGCAGAAGGAGGAGGAGGGAGGGAGATTTGGACAATAATGACCAGCTGTAAACTAAAATGGTGGAAGATATTGGAATATCTATGTATAACTAAACCAAGGAGGTAATGATTAGAACACAGAAAAGAGCTGGAATGGAAATAGAAACTTGAAATGAAGTGAGTTGAAAATATGCTCCAATTGCTGCTATTGCTATAACATGCTGATGCTAATCACTTTGTAATCAGTTAGTACTTGTACTAGGATGTTCGAGCACCACAGACTGGCTCACAAGGGAATACAAACCAAACACTTTCTACTCAAGCAAATCATCCAGCTCAACTGATAAAACCAATCAGACTGAATTACATTGATCCGTGACGCATCTCTCTCACTTGGGTCAGTGGATATCTGCAGGCAATTAAACGTTTTTGAGGGAGGTAGGAGAAAGCATTTGTGGCAGGAATAATAAAGAAGGCATAGAGGGAAAGGGTGGTAAATGTGGATGGCATGTTACCAATCAGTATATAAAGAGCTGAAACACGGAAGAGTGAAAACTAGAACAGAGTTTATATCAGATAGTGAGTCCAAAACCAATTTTGATGCTCATTGTAACAGCACATCAATGTTGATATCACTTCCAACAATTTTGTACTAATAATTTAGCTACTTATACATTTTAGGGCCAGTTTCAAAATAGAACCTAAAAACATTGGCTTGAAAAAGGGGAGGTTTATTTCACATTGGACAGTAGCATCTCCCAATTCGCTCATCGTCCAGTTCCACTGGTGAAATCCACCAATTTGATGAATCTCGGTTGATCACATCTGCAGGGGTTTCTATTGCATACTAATTTGTCCTACTGAATGTGTAGAAGTGCCCATAGATAAAAATCTCCCTAAACAGTACATATATGTATGTTTAAGGAATATCAACCTGGCAAGGCCTGTCAGGTTCTTCATGAATCTTGAATTGATTCTATGAGGGAGGCTCCAGTGTGGAGAATAAAATTCTCACCAGCATATATCAGTACTGGCTCTGACGTCCTGAGTAATGCTGTCTGTGATAGGAAAGGCAAGAGGAAGTGCTAGTGGCGAAAGATGGCAGAGAGACTGGAGTAAAATAAGACAAGGAGGACTTGGAAGGACATGAAGACAACAGCAAACTGAGGTACAAAAAAAAAAAGTTGAAAATCAGGCTATGCTGCCACAAAAAGTTGCTGCAAGTGGTTACTATGACATTGGTGATCCCTTACCAGATATAATACTAAGTGTGATTGCACGGGATTCATACAGGATTATTTTTCGCTGGGGAGGGGGGGGGGGTTCATTGAGTGACAAAAAAACTGTTTAGCACATAAAAACGGTGAAGTCATGAGTCTGAAACAAATTATTAGATGAAAACTTAGACATACTATGACAACTGCTATTGAAGGACTAGAATTTTGAAGAGTGTTGGAAAAAATTTTTTTAAAACAAACTAACAGGCTATAATTTTTCATTGTGTTATACTGATTTTTTTTATTCAGTCAGAGTAAAAAAGAAAATTAGGGGGTGGGAGGGGGGATTCCCAGGGCTCCCATAGTCTGCCAGCCAGCATGTCCAATTTCCTAATAATTTTTCTTACAGCAAACGTTCAAATGCTGAGGGTTCACATTGGTAGTGTTCAATTCTTAATTTAGTCCACAGTATAAAAATTAATGATGAAGATTGTATTTATTGTCTCTTTCCCCAAACTAGATAAGTATACTCACTAAGTCAATAATGGTTGTGTATTTGATTACAGAGTTGGCTGTACAGTTGAAGAAACTTGACTAATAATGCAAAAAACAAAAAAAAAAAAAAAAAAAACATACAAAAAAACAAAAAAACAAACAAAAAAAAAACAAAAAAACAAAACAAACGTTATTGTATATATTATATATATGTAATTTATAAACATTACTGTTAATGTTCTATTATCATTCCATTGTGGTTGTGATAAATTCAGAACAAACTTCTAAAGTCATTGGCATACACACACATTTCTATGGAGGTACAATAGTTCTATATTTTCCAGAGTTTCAAAACCAAGCCTAATAAACAAGCTTGACGGAAGCAGATTATGAATACAACTGAAACAGCCAATCCGCTTTTCTTTTTTTGTTTTTGTTTTTTTGCATGCTCGCTTCATGGTACCTGGAAAGGGTTATCACAATCAAGATGTGCTGTAGCAGACTGAAACTGAAGATGGAGCAAATAAATAATGATTCTGTGATTTAAATAATCCCCAAAATACAATAATAGATTAAAACTACATCTTATGAAATCAACTACAACAACAAACTTACCACTGCTACTCTGCTTCTTAGTTATCTTCGGATTTTTCTTAAACTTGACATAATAATATTCTTCATACTCCTGGAAACATACACACACACAAACGGCTAGCCACACACCACCAAATGCAGCTAACAAACTAACTTGTAGGATGCTTGGGAGATCCACATTATCACATACTTGGTACTTCTGCAAGGATGGCCCAGCCTCAGTGCTGAACGCATGAATGGTGTCTAAAAACCTGCTGGACAGAAGGGTGGCATTAAAGAATTTTACTGATGCTGATCTTTAAAATGGAGCAGACAAGAGTATATCACTTCACTTCCCATTCTCCATATACAATGAGGTAAAATTATAAAGAAAATCACCAGTAAAGACAGGGTTTAATAATTGTTATAGTTACTTCCTAACCAAAATTAGGACAACCAAGTATTTTGCAATTGTATGGACAAGTTTAAACTGACAATAGAGAAAAATTATTTCAGCATAAGCAAGGGATGTATCAGAAGAATAAAAAAAAAAAAGGTAGTTCAATAACCCTTGTACTTGAACAAAATACACTCAAACTCCCCTTATCGGGACTCCCCAGTTCCGGGCACTCCCCTCTACCATCCCAATACTGCATTATAGGTGTGGTAAGGATCGACCAGCTAGTCTGTCAGGTATATAGTGTATGTATGTACATACTGAGAGTTGTAGAATCAACTTACAGCTGCTGGTTTGAGTAAAGGGTACAGCAAATTTACAGTAGCTATATATAGATTATCTTCCCAGCTGGGCTCCCACCCAGTTCACCCCAATCAAAAGTGTCTACTTCTGCTAAGCAGCCTACTAAGCAAAGCAATAGCAAATCATTTCCATCTAAACTGGAAAATTATTTACTTATATACCTGCAAGAGGCGTTTGATGCTCTGAATGTAACACTTCAGTGGCTAGAAAGTCAGGGTAGTGACCCTAATCATCTTTTATTGGTAAAAAAAAAAAACTGGCGAGATACTGCTGCTAGGATGAGGCAAGAAACTCTAAAACAAACTAAGCTAACCAAATATTAAAAAAAAAAAATTGTGCAACTTAAATACAAGTAGCTATTCCTCAAAGTATGTATAATTGTAATTATAAATAAGTTACTACAATTCCTATACATGTGTGCATTAAAATACAAGTGCAAATACAATTGTTCTCAGATATGGATATTTCTGAGTTACGGGCAGTGCCCGGTCCCTAGCTGCCCGTATTAGGGGAGTTTGAGTGTAGTGTTCTTTCATCTTATTGACTGCCATCTAGCTAATTATTCCAGCAAGCAACGTTCACCTATTTTTTTTTATTGTCTGCATACCCTTCATCTTGTAGGTATTGGTAAATAAGTACCATCAAATCCCTTCTTCTTTGCTCGTTTTTCACTTCTTCCTTTAAACAACGTAATTACAGAAGTAATATTGTGAGGGCAGGACTATTAATAACTCACTGAATTCCTGGCTTCATTTTTTACTTTCAACTGAACATAACTTAGTTCTGCAGACATGCCTACCAGAGGCTGTATAGTCACCGATCACATAATTTCTTCCACCCGCCTAAATGTTGCTAAGGTATAGGTCGTTAAAGTAAAAAAAATGTAAAAATTTCAGGTTTTTTTTTTAACACTCCGGGTGTGGTTTTGCCTACTTACTCCGCCCAAAGACCAGTACCCAACGTAACAGCAAGAGTCTGGGTTGTCAACTTGATTGAGTGAGCAAGTGGAGATATTAGTTACGGTGTCCTCCAACGGAGTAATTGGGCGTTTCTTAACCTTAGTGTAGGTAGCTTCTTGCTGTAGTAGTGGACCCGAGTATTTTAAAATCGTCGTTGCATTTCACGAGAGAACAGGTATGTCATTCCGCGTGTGGTAGCTATGAATTTTGGAGTTTTTGTGGTTTTATGTGTATTCACAACTGTATGTAACGTTTGATGCTGTTTAGTTAACAATTTTGGAATTAGAATTTCTGTTACTATGTTACAATAATAAAGAAGAGAGCAGGAAAAATTGTATAGATAAAGTTTGTTTTTTAGCTTTCTCCATGACCTTAAGTTTGGTTTGCATAGTTTTATAAATAGTGCTACTGTGTACTGCATGTAAATCATGTACAGAATGACATTTTTTTCAATTCAGCAGTAGTATAGAAGTAAGGTTTGTGTATGCTTCATTCCTTATAGTCTGGTGGACTTCAGGAAGTGATTCCTGACATTCTTGCTGTTATATTTCAATGTCAGATATACTCAAGCATGGATTATTCTGCACATACACACCAAGTTGGGTGGAGTAATACTCTTTTTTGCACTAATTGTTGATTTTATGTTAAATTATTGTGACACTCCCCTAGTAGTGATGGTGATGAAGTCTGTGTGCATGTTCTGACAGAATGAATAGGTTTTTGTGGTTATCACTGTGGCTTCCAAGAGTTGCATCATAGGATGTGGCAGGTTCGTCTAACCTAACCTCATTTTTCCTGATTATTTTAGGATGAGGTGTGTGTGTGTGTGTGTATGATAGTGTACAGTATAAGTAATATGTTTGTGAGTGCATGTGGTATATTGTGTATGTGGTATGTATGCATGTGCATGTGTTTTCCCTTTTGTTTGTCTGCCATTGGAGAATACATTGCCACTCTTTCTGGTATCATTGTGACACGGGATTCCCTGCTTCATCCTGGCTACCTTATGTCAACCCTTTACTTCCTTTTGTAACCATTCTAGTGCCCATTGCCTAATACTGTTCTACTGTACTATAAGTCTATGTACACCACATGCATGCTCCTCACTGTCTTCCTTCCTTCCTTAAATTGCCCAGCTTGTCTAAACTGCATAATATATGCACATAGTGTCTTGCACTTGCTAAATTATGAGTAAATCATCACTACTTTATATCTGATAGTATAGGTAAAGGATACGAGATTTATGGTGTTTAAGCATAGATTAATTATTGATGGTAGTTAAACATCATCACAACTGATGATACACACTAGTTGGCATCATCTGCTATGCTTTGATTAATCTATGGTAGTTTATGACACAATGGGTGATTGATAAGATTGACCTAATATAGCTAAATCACGGTCAGAATGTGAAGCTGCTCGGGGAAGATGGTGCTTGGGCCAGCATTCTTAGACTCAGTCTGGCGGAGGTTGTCTAGACGAACTCTTGAGGTCTGTTCCAAACAGTTGTGCCCCAACTGTTGTCAAGGTGGTTATCCTGATGAAGTGGTTGGGAGGAAGAAGGGTGGGGGGAGGAGGGAGATGGATGGGGAAATGAAGTATTGAGATCATGGTGACACTGAATTATTACTTGCTTACTAAAGTTGCCCTCTTTTCTTTTCTTTCTCCATATGTTAGATAAGTACCTTGTGACTAAATTGGTCAATGCACATGCATACACACTTTGTTATAAGTCCTATAATATAGCATTGGGCATGTTTCTGTACATGGCACAATACAAGAACTACAGCCTTAGTCTCTGACACCATCTGCACTGGGTCCTTTTATTCTAGTGTACACAGTTAATAGGAAGACCTGAAGAGCCGAACTCTGAGATGTACCTACTTCCCTTTGAATTACACATGCATATGAATGTTTGGTTGCTGTTGAATTGTTTATGGATTGACAGTTTAGTTTGTGGATAGAGTATTTAGTGAAATGAAGTTACTATATTAAGATTGGAATGGATTTAAATGCCATCCCTCCCCTTGTGGCCTATAGTTGATAAAGAGAATTGAAGAACAGGGGTACATTTTTCAAACTCAGGCTAATTTTATAGTGTGTGTTTTAAATACCACAGGACATACCAGCAGATTTGAAAGTGTGAGTGTTCTGTTTGGTGAATACTGAAGGCATCAGTCATAGGTGAGGTTTGGGAAAAGTTGCCTGGTATGCTCACTGTCAAAGTAGTGCAAATTAAATTCATCATCAGCCCACTCTTCAGCTTCATTATCAAGGAATGTGGTGCTGCTGCGCTATTTTTAGCTCACTAAATTCAGTCTTCAGGAAATCACTAAAGTAGTGCCTGTTAGAGCAGTGAGTAGTGCAAACATCTATAAATAGTTCACAGCATCTATAAATAGTAGGCAAGCCTTATGAATGGTAAATTAGTGACTGTCCACTGCCTGCTACCTTGCAGGTCAAGGTTCGAACTTTAGGGTAGTGTCTCATGTTTATATTTGGTGTTGCATTAGATTAGTTTTAACTATTGCAACATTTCAAGGTTAACTCTTTGTCCTCATGAAGCAACTCCTATAACACTCTCCACATGCCTGCTGAGGGTTAATGAGCAACTCACACACAGCTGGTTTCCCAGTGCATGAGTAGATAGTGTACAATCAGCAGCCTGGTTGGCCAGGTGGTGTCTGCATTGTGGGCTAAAGGTGTGTGTGTGTGTGTGTGGTGCAGAGGTTTGGGCTGGATAAATAGTTACTATCATGCTTTTCAATTAGTTACTTTTTATATTATTTGCTGGTGTTCGTTCACAACTTTTTAAGTTTATTAGCTTTAGATAACATAGTTTTTACATTGATTGAGATAAGATAATCTTTTTACCCCATACTGGCAGTGTATGTGTGGATTGTGTGTGAGAAATGTAGGGTGATGAATGTGTGGAATTAGTTTGTTTATTTGTATATTTACACAACATACAATAGACCCTGATTATCTTAAAACCTTATCAAATAAAAAAAATACCCTACTGTTTGTTGTTGTAATATGAAGTAGTCTATAGAAAACAAAAAGCCGTTAACCATTTGAACTGCATGCACTAATGAACTGTTGGGTAAGGACTCCTTTGAACTATGAAGTAGGATTATAGTATATATGGACTGAAACTCCATTATTACATCAGCTCAGTACACCATTGTTACATTGCTCAATACAGCTTTATTACATAGGCTCAATACAGCTTTATTACATAGGCTCAATACAGCTTTTTTGCATAGCTCAATACAGCAATTAATCTCTTGCTATTGGAAGAACATCGACTACCCATATATAGATGTGGAGTCTAAAATATATATATTTTAATACAAAGCCACTTGTGAAGATGTTGAGGAGTTCCTCTGGAACCAGGGGCATTACCTGGAGGGAAGCTTACCCAACAGCCAATTATCTTATTAAGCCAATTACAACTGGCCACAACATCTTGAGTGGCACCTCTGGGTCCTTGGTTGGCCAATTTTCACTGGAGAATGGTGCAACAGTTGTTTTAATGCGTGGCTCATGAAGCTTGGAAAGTTTATTACCCAATCTACATAAAATGATTGTGATTTACTCATTGAATTCTTATCTAGCTTCATTTGTATTCAGTTGTAAGCTGTCATAAGGCTGTATATACTACAATTAGATGAATATAACCTTCAGTGCAAAGTCAGACAAGTTAGAACTTCTTGAGGCTGTCCTCGTGAATTATTGAATGGTGTCCTCCAGTCTGTAGTCAATTTTTCCATACTTGGTCACCTACTAAGCTGGTTAGCTAAGCAAATACGTGGGTTTTAATAAATCCATGTAATCAGTGTCTTTTTTTAAATTTAAAAAAATTTTTTTTATCATAGCACCAATCAATTTCAGGTTGGGGCTGTGGCACTCAGTGTTTTTTTTTTTGCACCAGTGGAATTTGTTGGTTGTGTGGTAATAGCAGTGTGTCATGGAGGAAATGTGTGGTTTTTTGTGGCATTCTGAAAGGACACAGATTGCTGTGATGACTCTCAGTGTATCCATTATCGGAGTGTTCAGGGGTGGGAGGGGAGGGGGTGTTTCATAAGGCATACTGCTATCTATGCTGACATATGTTCTATGTTGTTGTTATGGCTCGTTTTGCTACCTGATAAAATGAACTTTAGAATTTGGAGTTTCTGTTATTTGTTTTTCAGAAAAAAGGTGGGTCATATTTTGGCCACACAGGCTTTAGTTTGCTTTTGTGAGTAATAGCTTTGTAAATAATATTTGTAACCGGCCGTGCTAGCCGTAGTTCATTTTCACTTTGAGATTGAGCTGATACTTTTTTTTGAGAGAGAGAGAGAGATTTACAAAATTTTCTGGTTAGGTGCAAGTGCATGTATTTGCTGTACAAATACTTAATGTGGGAAGTATTCATAGGCACACATGTACGCACACACCGGCTGGCTATCATAGGTTAGCGAAAGATGATTATTTAAGGATTACTTTTTTTATTATTATTTTTTTGTGATTTTAATACAGTATCTCTTGTGTAAGCTGTGCTGAAACTCTGTTGGATTTCCATTAGGTCAGCAGAGCTGTATGCCTGGCATATGAATAATTCATGTGGGTAGGGTGGGTGGTGGGTTTTGAGGTAGGTGGGTGATGGCAGAGGTCACTGAGGTTTTCCAATCTCTCGGTTGCAGCAGGCTGGGCTTGTTGGTGTGTTTTTATTGAATCGAGAGTAGTTGAGTCAAGTTTATTTTGCTTTCAGGGTGTGTGAGGGGGGAGTTGTTATGTTAAATTAGTTGTTTTAGATCCTAGGTGCAAATTTATCGTTAAAATATGTGTGTAATTAATTAAGTTCGTTCACTTTTTAAACGTAGAGGTCGTGTTTATAATTCAATGCTATTCTCCGTATGTGAAATCTGTGGCCTCGTTTACCACATTCTGAACTCCTTCCGGAGGTCCGGGTATAAAAGGAAGAATCCCCAGCATGCCCTTTGACCTCTAGCTCCTTTTCAAATTAAAAAAGTAGCCGCACAAAGAGAACCCTCCATTATAGCTCACTCACTATCCTTTCAAGTCAATCCACACCACGTTTACAACGAGTGCCCTAACTAAAAAAAAGCGATACGTAATCACTTTTGCGAGTAATACTCGTCCATCTATCAATGCCATGTGTACGTACCAAAATATTTCTTGATTAAAGATGAACCCTCAGGATAGTATCTTGCAGAACTCTGATAGCACGCTGTATATCTTTTTGCAGTTGAATTTAGCTGCATCAATAGTAAACGGTACATTTCTTCATTCTCTATTTAGAGCCTGCCATTCGTTGTTGTTGTTTTGTTTTGTTTTTGTTTGTTTGTTGTTGTTTTTCCTTGTTTGTTTGTTTATTGTTTTGTCTTCTGTTAAGATGCTCACGACTTATATGTGACATTGTTTCCCGGCTTTTGTGAGCTAAGTTGCTATAATGCATACTAAAATGGTCTCTGGGAAGTCGGCGACAAAAACTGTGAGCCGCCATTTTCCACTTATCGCAAAATATGTCCCCAGCTATGCCCTTTTATACACGACCTTCTCCTTTGTAATGTTATCATTGGTCAGTCAGTACATCAGGTCTTCACTGATGAAGACTTCTCTATTTTTGAACTAATAACTATTACCACAAAAGAAATCAATATATTATTATTGGGGTAGTGGTAAGTATGTTGTATTTAATTCCCTCTATTTACTAGTCCAGGTAATTGTCTAACCCCAATAAAGTACAAGTCTATAATATAATACTCGACCGCTTTCCTCCATTTGGTGTCCTCCAAAACTCTCGGCTCGTGGTTCCATTTTGGCTTCCATGTTGTTTCATGGCACAATGTGCACATGTGAGAGTTTACTTGTGACTGACCTCACCGGTGTAGATTGCTATGGCATGATGACGTGATGATGTTCCTTGGCATACAAACAGTCCTGACTTCATCACTGGTGTATGGTGACTCAATCCGCAGCAGCAGTTATGGAGTAGCTGCACAGTGAAGTGTGTTAGAGTGAAGATGAGATAGGGAATCTGCAGGTACAGGGGACCTTCGAAACAACCTTGGGACCTACGTACAAGTGTTTCAACTGAGTGACCACTAATTGTGTCCAATGAGTTTTCGAGTAATCAGAATTTTCTATGTAAAGGTGTGGCTACTGGAAGTGTGATGCATTGCTGGCCGGCAGCATACATACTTGTACATGTAGTATATGTGTATCACTAGATAAGGACAGGAGTAACTTTATATTAACAGCTTAGTGTTCATCGTTGTAACAGGCTGGTATCATTATCAGTATGATTCTAACCATGTTGTGATGGGTAAAGGACAGCTTAGCATGATGGAATACACTCGTTCCAAACTAAGTGCTCTTCCTGCCCATGCCCCCATAGAATCAGCTTTCAAGTCCCAACTTCTATTGACTAATTTTGCCTTTTTCCTAAGAAAAGCGTTCCAGTATGAACATGGTACTACTATTGGTTGATCATCGTTTCTCTTCAAATCCCTCTCAGTTTCTTGCTGGGAGTATGTATGTACATTTTTCCCCACTGCTTTCTGTTTAACTGATTTTGTGTTTAGCTGCTCATGTCTTTGAATTCAGTTGATATGTATGTATGTTTTTAACTTGGCAAATACCGAGATCTGGAGCAGTGCAGACACGAACACAGTTGGCAGGAGACAACATGCATGTGTGTAGTCAACCCCCTAGTGTTTGTTCCTAAAGCTTCATTGGCTGCTTCGTTTGGTTGCTGTTCTCTTGCGGTACATTATATCATGTGCATATAGATGGTTATGATGCACAGTGAGCAGTTTAAAGTTATAGCATGTTTCAAGTGTATTTTTGGTGGCAGGGTTTGCTTCCTTATATGATCAGCTTGAGTGTAGCTTTGCCCGTTATTTGTATCTCCTAAGTCAATATGAGCTAGATTGGACCAATTAGAAAACCTTTGCCCACCCTGGGAACTTGTAATTGCCATAGCCTCATTTCCTTTGCCAGTCTTCGTACATTAAGGCTTCCTTTTATTACACTTGTATGGGTGTGTGTGTGTGTGTGTGTGTGTGTATATGTGTATACCACATGTGTCAAGAGGATGGCATTCTGGGGGTATCTTTATAAGAACCAGGGCACCGTGTTGAAATGCTGTGGTATGTTTTGGTTGTTGTTGTTGTTGTTTGTGTGTGTGTGTGTGTGTGTGTCTGGCATCATAACCTTTACCTATGTACTCTATGAATGGCAATATTATTGATTGCCATTTCTAAATGCTGTAGCAATTTGTAGTGTATGCATGCATGTGTAAAGTGTATATATGTGTCATGGATATACTTGCACATGGCATTCTCTTGACTAACCTTCGGTGTTTATTTTTGTTGTGGTGTTTGTTATTGGTGTAATTGGAGGGTTTTTCTTGTGTTGGAATTTGCTGCGGTATGAGCAGTGAAAGTGTATTAGCGTTAACAAACATTGCTGGGCTTTAGTCTCGACTTACCTGTTACTAGTAAGCACTTGTGGCACATATGTGGTCCATTTGGGAAAGTCTGTTCAATTTTTCAATATTGACTGATTTAAATGTGGTCCCATTTGGGAAAGTCTGTTCAATTTTTCAATATTGACTGATTTAAATGTGGTCCCATTTGGGAAAGTCTGTTCAATTTTTCAATATTGACTGATTTAAATGTGGTCCATTTGGGAAAGTCGGTTCAATTTTTCAATATTGACTGATTTAAATGTGGTCCATTTGGGAAAGTCGGTTCAATTTTTCAATATTGACTGATTTAAATGTGGTCCATTTGGGAAAGTCGGTTCAATTTTTCAATATTGACTGATTTAAATGTGGTCCCATTTGGGAAAGTCTGTTCAATTTTTCAATATTGACTGATTTAAATGTGGTCCATTTGGGAAAGTTTGTTCAATTTTTCAATATTGACTGATTTAAATGTTTCAGGTGGAACACAATGTGAACTGTAGTCTTTTTGTGTGTCACACTTATGTTATGATTGCTTAAGTGTTGTTGTTGTTATTATTATTATTAATATAGAGTACATGTCCATATAAAAATGATTGTTAAGCAATATTGTGTCAATATTCCTAAACTTCATTCATGAATATTGCTTTACTACCATTGTTTTGTGTTTTAGTTGATAGGTCACCATGCTGAACTACAAGCTGGTGGTGCTAGGAGAGGGCGGAGTCGGGAAATCAGGTGAGTTCTTTATGAGGAGATTGGAAAGAGGTCAATATTGAGGGGGCAGGGGATTGGGTGGAGGTAGAATGGATATACGTACAAGCAGGTGTGCTGTGCATGTGTTATTTAAGGATGTGTGAGGAGTAATTGGAAGTTCCCTTTGGTTGTACTTCTTAAACTTGCACTTTTGTTGTTGTTTCCCCTTTTAAAAAGTGCATGTTTTTATAAGTAAGAACTCATTTATAGGAAGACTCTACTTAACATGCTCAAAAAATAATCGTACACACGTTTGAACCAGTGAGGTGACTGTGTGAGTGTTGGTTGTGTTATCCTGGGTTGTTATTTCAGTGAGTTTTTCTACTGGTGATCCTGGGATGATGTTTACCTAGTCAATCTCACCACTTTGTCTTCTGATGCGTGTGTGGTTCTTATCTGTTACCAGTGTGTGTGTGTGTGTGTGTGTGTGTGTGTGTGTGTGTGTGTGTGTGTGTGGTTCTTACCTATTACCAGTGTGGATGTGGTGGTGTGTATTAGTGTGTGTTATGAAAGGTCGTGTGACGTGCGTGTGTGTATAGGGAAGTCACATGATTGCATAATGTGTGAGGATTGTGAGTGGGGGGTGTGTGAGAGGGAAAGAGAGAGAGAGAGAGGGTGTGCTACCTGTGAAGAAGGCGTGTTATCTTTTGCTGACTTATCACTACACACTCAGCTTCCAAATACTCACAACCAAGACAAAAAATGTTGACTGGGTTAATTTCTGATGTTCATGTTGTGCTGACATTAGCATTTTGAGCTCCAAACTGCTCCAATTCGCTTGAGCAGCATTGGTTTAAATCAACTGCATCTCACCCTTCACCATCTCCCCTGTTTATCATTTCATCTCTTCTTCACTTCTGTCCCAATTTTCATCTTCACATCTTCACCTTCACCCTCGTCCAATAGTCCTTGCTAGAACAGTAGGACATTATACGTGGAGTGATGACATTGTTCTTGCTCTACTCTAGCCCAAACAAGCACTGTGTTGAGTACGTGAGTGTGTCCCTGTTAATCCGTTAGTTTCCATGTCACTATGTTCCTGGGTACTTCGGTACAATCACTTATCGGCATATAAGGCGGGTGTTAACTGACTGGTCCCTGTTGTCAAACTCTAGCAGTCGCACATTTAAACAAGTTTGTTGCTGTGGCTATTGCCAGCAAGAGAAGGACAAAGAAACTTCCATTGTTTATTGTCTCTTGTCCTCACTTGACAGCCAATAGCTGGCCTTGTTTCGGACATGATTGCATACCTTCCGTTTGCATGCATGCAGAGTGGTAGTGCTGGAAAAGAATGCATGTCCAGTTGTATTTTGGGTCGTACCTACTTACAGAAGATCTAGTCCAAGTCACTGTGTCTGTGTGCATGTGTTTGGAGAAGGATGAGGACAAGCAAAGATGAATATTTCTTGCCCACACAATATATAAATATATATGTGTACACACAGACTTAATTACATTACATGTCAGCTTATTTTCTGCTGAGTGGAGGGCTACTACAACTATAGCTCCATTTACAGTAGGCTGTGCATGTGTTTGTATAAGTTGAGTATCCAAGACTATAAGGTCTCGATGAGCTTCCTCTATACATACCCCACATGCCTTGAAATTAAACCCTTTCCTAAGTAGTGTCCATTTTGGGCTACTTCAAGTTCACACCTCTGTGAGTACATCTGCTATGCAGCCTGAATTGGTAAGTGGGTCTATTCCCTGTGCATTCCAATCTCAATGTTGTGTAGCCAGGAGCTTAGGACATATGATCCTGTGTCTCGGAAGGAAAGCCTAGGTACAGTTGATGGAATTAGTCCTACATGGGTTGGTTTGTTGTCCATTGAACCATGCTTTTGTCATACACTGTGGGAAAGAATTCAAATGTTGTTCTTGTGGAATTTTCCCTTCTGAAACTATGGTATCAGTTATTTGGCTGATAATTTTTTTTCCTGGACTGAAATAGAAATGTATTATGGTCTATTCTAAACTTCCAGATTCTCATCTTAGTTGGGAATATTAGTGTTGGTCATTATGTATTGTAGTCATGCTGGGGTGCTGCTGTGTTCATCTGCACTTATCTATCTATTGATTTTTAGACTCTAGGTTGGCAATTTTGGTTTCAAAATTATGTTTTAAAATTCTTTTTAAAATGTCCTTCAAGTACCCAGTCAAGGATTTGCCTCATATAAAGAATACACATCTCCTCACCGCTTATTTTATTAAGGAATATTATACAACTGTGGTTTTAAGTGGTACAGAAGTAGGGACTTGCATGGGTTGTCGATGTTCTTCCAAGATTTCTTTCACAGTAGTACATACTTCTAGTGATGCCATTCAAGCCTATCACTAAGCACTACCTGAATGGTTGTAGTCGCTACTCCGGTACTAACACAACACACCGCTAATAAAACACTTGCAGTGGTTCACCTGGATAGTAAAACGTGAATCTTAATAATAATAATTGTTACTACTACTATTACTATTACTACTGATGCTGTAACATATAGGATATAATAGTGTTTATGTGATAATATCCCAGCTCTTACTACCTATAATTTAGTATTGGCCTTCACTTCCAACAGGCATTCAGATATTCACTTTTAGTTCCTGCCAACTTATAAAAGATCAGTGACCTCTAGTGAACTATCAACTGTACATGTCTCATTTTTACCTTCCTCTGTGTGTGTGTGTGTGTGTGTGTGTGTTTCTGTAGCCATCACAATCCAGTTTACTAGCAGTGTATTTGCGGCAGACTATGACCCCACCATAGGTAAGTGTGTGCTCTATTTGTTTGTTTGCATTATTGCCCGTTCTTTAATTCCAGTTTCGGTCTTTGTTTCTTCCTAAGATGGTTAGTAACTGGCTTTCTTATTGCTCACTTGTATTTTAGGGTTGAGAGGTTTGCACTCATATATACGCACTCACACACATACACACATGTATGCACTCGTACACATCACACAGTAGTTGATGCCAGAAATAGGAGGAAGGCAGTAGAGGTTGAGCATAGACTGAAGCTTACATCAGAACACAATACATTAGCAGTCTAGTTGAGTTCATTTTAGTTGGAAGTTTCACGTGTCTTATTAGCATGTGGGTAGGTATTTCTCAGTATTTTGTTGTACATGTAGTTTGTTTTTTCTTCTTGTTTGTTTACTTTGAAAACTTGTCAAGTTACGTAATACAGACATACGTAGTCTGTATCACTTCACTGTGTGTTTTGTCCTTTGTGTGTGTGTGATATTGTAAATACCAGAGGACGCGTATCGCATTGATGCTAATATTGACGGTGAAGTTGTGGGTCTGGACATCCTAGACACAGCCGGGCAGGAGGTCTTCAGTGCCGTGAGAGATCGTTACATGAGAGACGGAGAAGGTTTCCTGCTCGTTTATTCTCTCATTGAACGCAACACGTTCGTCAACTTGAGCAGGATCAGCGAACAGATCAAGAAAGTCAAAGATACAGACGCACATGTTCCTATCGTACTGGTCGGCAACAAGGTGGGTGGAGTTTTAGGTGTGACTTTGCTTAGAGTTAATTGTATACATATGTAAAAAAAAAAATTCTGAATTTTTTTTCCTTTTAATAACATGTGGGACATGATAATCCTCTGTGTTGAAATTTTTGTAATGGGAATGAGGGAGACTCCACTGTCAAGTCACTAGAATAGAGTAAATCATCTTATAGTTCATCTACTTACAATAAATGGTTTTACATTAGTCTCTGCTTTGAAATTAAGTTTAGTTTGTGGTGTCTATTGCTTGTAGTGACACAAATCAATGCTACCATTTTGTTAGGTCTATTTGATCTAATTTGACGGGAGCTAAAAATTACAATTCTCTAGATCCTGTGGTTTCTTTAGAAAAGACTACAATAAGAATTATCCAGCTTTTGACTGTGCTTTTTTCCGTTTTGTACCTTATTGTTGAATAGTTTAGTTATATAGTTTTGTACCTTATAGTGGCTGTAATAGTTGACATAATTAACTGACCTCCACATATTAATGTCTTTGTTGTGTTGCGTTGTGCAGTCTGATATGGCGGACAAGAGAGAAGTCTCCAATGGTGAAGGAGAGTTGCTGGCCAGAAACCTCAAGTGTCCTTTCTTTGAAACCTCAGCCAAACTACGTAAGCACATAGACGAATGTTTCCATGAGCTTGTCAGAGAGATTAAGAAGGTACAGCTAGACAAGAACAAGCAGGTGGACAAGAAAGCTGCAGGCAAGAAATGTGTGGTGATGTAGAAAATTTTTTTTTTCTTTTTGTTAGTCGATTTATCTCTAGTCTCAGCTACAGGATATTTGTGAAATCATTGTTATCTTTTTCTTTTTATGACACTGTAAGTCTTCATCATCAATAATAAAAACAATAATGAAAGAAAATCAAATTCCTTCTTTTTCTGTATCATTTAGATGTTTTGTATTTTTGTGAATTTGTATAAAATTTTTTTTTTTTTGCTACGACCTATGAATACTGTTAAGTTGTAAACTTGCAATGCACCATTATTTTTATGAACCAATTTTTCATTGATGTGTAATTGATGGTCTAATCTTTATGAATCTATGATTTGGTAAAGGGTATCAAAAGAAGGGTATCAAAAGAAGTGCATCATGGCTTTGATAGTTGCTTGTACAATTGGTTAATTAAATAATGTTGAAATACAGTAAGTACCATGCATTGGTGATGGCATAAATAATTGAGCTAGGTTCATTTCTTAAAGTTCTGGAGAGCTGGCTTAGAAACTGTCATGTCAAAGAACATCTGAGATACTTCTTGTCGGTTCTGCAGGAGCTGCTCCTTTTTTCTAAAGAAATGAAGTACAGTATCGTCATTAAAATAATGTGTTGGTACAGGGTCTATCATGATTAAAAATAAGAATTCAAACTGGACCAAGGTCTGTTAGAACTTACAAATCCATTTTTCTCAATTTTCTCTGGAGCTTTGCTTTATCAGCAGCAATAGTGTGTTCATACTTTGTCATTGCACTACACAATAAAGTTGATAATTCCATTGATGTGACGTGTTAGTGTGACAACATGTTAGTGTGATAACCCTTTACCTGTCATAGTCCTGAAATAGAGCATCAGATTTTTGTTTGTAACACTTTATCACTTGGTCATAACTGGTCCCTGGAGGAGGCAGTTCCTTCACCTGTGTCCTGGATATGACTGTGTTGGGTTGCTCCTCATGAATAAGTTGATGGTTGCGTAGGCAATGGGCCAGTAGAGGACTTCTGCCTAATGTTTTGAAGTGCACGCATTCGAAGGTTGGCCCACGCTCCACTGTGACATCAGTGAGGCTCATATCCTGAGGAGTATAACAAGGTACTTGTGGTGCTTTTTGTTAATTTACAATACTCTTATACTAGAAACAGGTATGTACTTGGAGGGTATGGAAGTCACAAATCAAATAAAAGGTGTTGTTGATTATAATAAGGAATATTGTTAAGAATTATTAAGTCATACCCTGCTTGGCAAAAGCCAAACTTAAAGATTTGTCTCCCCTAAATCGAGCATGCATTTGCGAACGAAAAATCAGGATAGACCACACCCACCCATATTCCTACTAATTAAACATTTAAATTTTTTGACTGAACCATCAATATGGAGATGGTGCAATGATGGTTTTTCAATTATTGCAGAAAGCTCCATGGTATCAATAAGTTATCATTACTACTACAAGAAGTTAAGAAAACTAGGATAATTCCACAAACCAGGATGGAACTGGGAATTGTTAAGAAAACCGGGATGGTTGGCAACTGTGTAAGTAACACTTCTCTTGTTTTGTTTTGTTTTGTTTTTCATATTCCCTAATAATTATTAGCAACAAAATGAAACACTATTACCAAATTATATGGAATTTTTCTTTGTTTAAAATACGACCTCAGACATAAAAGATGAGTAGACTGAAGAATAATTTCCCTCATTTTAACCATTACCTTGCTTGTAGACTTTGAGCCAGCACTGCTCCTTATGCTGACTGTCTTATGTGGGCTGGAATACGGAGAACTTGGAATTCCCACTCCAGCGGATGAAGCATCTCTATCAGATAGCACAAGTGCAGAATTTGGAGCTAGTAAATTCCTGGGCCACGCCTTCCATGCCTCAGGGTCATTCCTAACACCTGCATAAAACAAAGCAATTGTCAGAGTGCTCTTTTAAAATCGCACCGCTGGTTATCTTTGGCTGTTGTTGTTGTTTGTTTTTAAGGTGACTGTTTTATGTTTTAGATGCTTATAACTTTACATACTCTGATATTTGTGAATGAATTTAACCCAATTATTATACTGTTAGAAATCCCAACTTTCTAACTCAGTTGTAGTTTACAACTTTGAAAGTTTGCACATTGCTGAAATGTATAAGCCATGAAAGATGAAATGCAAAGAAGATAATGTATATAACAAATTATCTCCCCCAACTCTCGCCTCACTTGTTAGATTTAGATAACAACATATAAACTCCCACCAGCCCCCACTGTTATTGGTATTGCACCTTTGATCCACTCTGAAGTAGTATTGGAGATGTATTCCAAGAAGTCAGGATCGTTCACTTGTTCAATGGAGCCGGGGAAGGCTTGACAGAAGCAGCAATATAATGCTTGAGCAAGGCAAGTGGGATAGAGCTGGAGGAAGAATAAAAGTGAATAAAGGCAAACCAAACCAAACAAACAAATTAATATATTTATGACTAATTTCAGCAATGACTCAGTTAAGCAAATATTTTGCAACCACTTCAGAAAAGACTTTGGTAATGACCGAACACACTTTGGCAAAAATGTATTGTACATGTTCATTTCTCAATCTAGTTATGTATAGATGTATGTACAATACCTGCACATTACCAAACAGCTACAATACATTGCAGCTCAATTCAATTGAATATCTAAAGTTTTTCTATAATATTGTGTTTGGTAAATACGTCATTGTCTCAACGTTATTTTTAAAACATTATCATAGTTGACATCAGTTTGCATCATTACAGTAACAGATTCACAATGGCTTACCATAAATACTGCATCAGCATTAGTTCCAGTCATCTCATTGAGGAGGAGAGAAAAGTCGTCTGCTATGTTGTCAAACAGGCGTGACTGCCACTTCAGACTGGGCTACAGAATTAGTTGTACAACATACAGCCTTACTTCAACAATTCCGAGTCCTGAACAATACTGATTTCTAGTGTTTATCCTACAAAGCTACCGTATACTAGCTACTATAAAAAAAATAACAATTTCATCTTTCCACTACAACACATCAAATGTATAGCTTATGTGTGTCTCACTAAAGTGTTTTTGAAATGATGAGGTAGCTAGCTATCTGGGATTTATTAAACCATTTACTTTTTCTATGAGTGTGATGACAATGCGATGGCAACTATAGGAAAGTAGCCGTTACTGATTCACATGACCTGACTGTGTCCTTACATGGTTGGTATGGCTTAATTCAATTATTTAGTTGAGGTTCTTGAAATGATGTATGGGATAATATTATGTCAAGTGTTTGGTTTGTGTTCCATTACCTTGAATCTGTCCAGCCACATCCACCAGAATGTATTCTAAAATATTGATATAATATGTGGTAAAAATAAGTCAACATCATATTGATTGCCAAACCTGTAAGATTAAAGTCGATACGTTGCAGAAAAATACCTTCTTCCATGATTTTAAAATTCTGGACTACAAATTATACAGGACAGAATAAGTTCCAGCTGCAGCAAATTTTATATACTATGCAATGCTTTTTAATATCTGTATCACCATGTAGACACCGGTACAGTTTAACACCAGTACAGTTTAACACCAGTACAGTTTAACACCAGTACAGTTTAACACCAGTACAGTTTAACACCACACAACTCTAGTCATGTAAGCATCCAGTTAGTTGACTTCATTCAACCACACACACACACACACACACACACACTATTCCAATCACCTCATTAGCACTGATTGACAAAATAAAAAGCTAATAATGAGATCTTTTCTGAAGATAAACATCACTAAGTACTCACTGATATGTTGGCACATTTAGTGACAGTGTTCAAGATGGAGAGTGCCTCCAATTTCCCGGGTAGAGGGATACATCGTCCAGCATTGTGCAATCCAGGAAACTTCAGACTCTAATTAATGGCAACAAGGAATGTGAGAATATCTTAATTGAAATTCACATACAAATTGTACAAACTTTAATGCCGTCCCATGACAACCACGCATATAAACAATAAAACTTTCAAATTGGAGGCTGAAATGCTTCAACTTCTTGCCGAAGTCCTTCTCAGGTTAAAACAAAACATATTAGCTGTTGTAACAGAGAAAAACTACTATTATAAATACTACACCAGCTAAACACTTTGAGATATGTATGTTATGTGTGTACATGTGTGTGTGTGTGTGTCTGTGTGTGTGTGTGTGTGTGTACAAGCTGCACTATTATGTACATAATGCCTATTTTTTTCCGAAAAATAATAAGTCCAAGCTTTTCCTGTGTGATTGCTTGTTTTTTTTCTTCTTCTCAAGTGAGATTTCTATTATACAGCTATCACACAGAGCCAGACATTCTTCCTCATTTTTGCTGTGCCTATAATAATAAACTACATACGTCTCCTTGTTTGGAAGTTTCACGAGTTGGTGGTATTAGAGGTGAAGATTAAACCAAACCGGTCATAACACTTCATGGGCGACTGCACAGTGGATTTAGGACAGTGGGACTTTAGTGCGTAGCATCATTAAGCAGTTTTGTAGGAAAGGTAATCTATCGTAGCGAGTACATGAAACTGGCACTTGCCTAAAATTAAAGTGTGATCTTAAAAAAAGCTGAAGATGATATTTAAACAACAAAAGTTGATAAATTCTCACTGAAGGTACTCAACAGAACGGTAGCATCTCAAACCTGATAATCATGTTGCTGTTGTTGCTTGCTATTTTTTTCTTGCCTTTTTTTTATTTTTATATATAATTCTATTAGGATGCACTTCATTGTATTTAGAATGGAATTGGAAACACTATCCTCACATAATGGTCAGTCACTACTCTGTCTCATACTACAGCTATGGGGTACGTTTGGAAGGTGAACCTGCCACATGGGATAACTCTAGTAGCAGTTGGTAGCATGCAGGTATGAGTTGGTAGCATGCAGGTATGAGTTGGTAGCATGCAGGTATGAGTTGGTAGCATGCAGGTATGAGTTGGTAGCATGCAGGTATGAGTTGGTAGCATGCAGGTATGAGTTGGTAGCATGTAGGTATGAGTTGGTAGTATGCAGGTATGAGTTGGTAGCATGCACGTATGAGTTGGTAGCATGCACGTATGAGTTGGTAGCATGCAGGTATGAGTTGGTAGCATGCAGGTATGAGTTGGTAGCATGTAGGTATGCATTGAGGGATCAAGCTCAAACTCCTCCCCCCCCTCCCTCCCTCTTTATGAAATGGAATTAAGATGTTGCTTTCACAAAAAAGAAGCTTGAAGGTTGCAATAAAGGATAGAGAGACTGTTCAGTGAAAGTGCACTGGGCAGGAATAACTACTACTCCTTGTGGTACCAGTCGACCAGTAATTATGGTTTCTGAGTTTACCACAACCTAGTCTAGTAAATGTATTTAGCATCAGTTGTACAGAAGGTGTAAAACAAAGTCAAACATTAAAGTCATTTAAATGGTACAGTTTCAATCTCCCTGTTCATGCCTAGGTATGAGCTATTTCTGGACATCTTCTGTGACTGACTGACATATGGACAAGATGAGGTGCTTCAACACCCTCAGGTGCATGTACACTGAGGGTCCATGAACATGTGGTATAGCTAGTATTGCTAGACTTACATCTACAGTCCTGCTCCCTCCAGCCAGACCATCTGAGGAGTCTAGATCAAGTTTCTGTGGGATACATGGTATATGAACAAGTATATATAAAAAATAATAATAATAAATTTTAAAAAAAGCTGAGGAATTCTGAACAAGTAATTATAATAGAGCAAGTCTGGGACATTGTTATGACTGGGAATTGGTTTATCAGCTTCATTTATGCATAGGCAGAGTCCTATACCACAACTGATTCAGCAAAAAAAAATTACACAAAGATAATGTTATATAATTATAATCATAATAATATAATACACAAAAAGGATGATGAGAGTAATAAAAAGGCTCCTCCTGTAACAGTACACATCCTCCTGTAACAGTAAACATCCATCAGCATAATAAGTTGAAGGCACGAAACAACTGCTGTTCCTGTTATTGCTTTATTATAGTCAACAGCACCTCTAATGTTTATTCTTTACCAGCCCAACTGAAAACCCACAACTAGCCACTGGGAATTGGTTTTAGTCTTGACTGAACTCAATCAACTCTTTCCTGGTCATAACTACCAGACATGTACTGTCACCACTCTCTGCTACCTAGTACTTTGATGTAATACATTACCTGATGTAGATCTGTTTTCTCCACCATCAGCTTCCTAGACTCCAATAGCTCTTCATTTAACTCGGTCAAAAATGCTGTCAAAAATGTATAGTGAATTAACGGAATAGTCTGCCATAATTTTGAAGAAGTCTTTTTTTCACCACATGTTTACAATAACAATAAAAGGGCAGTGTTAAGTATATCATTTCTGATATTCAATAAAGAGGTTCCTACAGATTATTTAGTATTAAAATATTTGCAATGTAAAATTAAGTATCTACAACTTATATATGAGAAGTGTGTATACGAGTAAGCAAGGATCTGTAATAGGTGCTTCAAATGTGTAGTAGTAATTGGCGAGCGAGCGTAGCGAGCGAGACACTTACAGGGGCAACACAATTGAAAATCGGGGACGTTTGTTTATTTATATGTTTGGACGTATGTATGTCATTTTGTACTTTGACCCTCCGTATTTTTGTGTTCGCTCCGCGTTCGACCCCGTCCCAAACTTCATTAAACAGAATCCTCCGGTTTAGCGACCTATACCCGTATCACCTTAGAAATTGAATTGTTTACTGCTTTGAATTCTTTTGCGGGTGCAGTTAAAATGCAAAAACTTATGGGAGCTCCATTTCTATTCGAGTTAGTCGCTATTTGTCACAGTTATAAGCCCTACTCACAGATTTACTGTAAATTCATTTGTCAACTAGACGAAACACGAAGGTTAAGTCTTTGCGTAGGTTTCTTGGTTCGTTGTGTGAAAGTATTTGTGCGTTACAACTACTATTAAGATGTCACAAAGAAAACTTCTAATAAACGTGACTTGATTTTGTTGCTCTTTTTTCAATTCAAACAGTTGCGGGGAGCGGTTACTATGGCATTGAATCCCCTTTACCGCATACGTAATTTAAAAACTCGACTTTATTTTAGTAGCTTGAGTGTTACTTGTTAAAATCAATCATTTAACAATAGTGTAGTTTAAGGCTCGTTTGCCATTTGTGCTTAAGCACACCACTAGTATAAATTTATCATTCTAATCTGAACTTCAGTGGTGTACAATATTAGTACTGATACAATTTCATTAGACATTTAAAATATCGTGATGAGCCTATTGGACAGCATAATTGGACACAGTACCACCCAGCCAAATTTAAGCATCTCATGTCAAAATCAAAGTGATGCTTACTTTTCTGTGTCCCCTCTCTCTTGCTGGCAGGGTCGAGAAACCAGGTGGAACATTCCAATACATTTTTTTCCAGCTGCTGGAGCCTCTCATCAATGTTGTCCAGAACTTTAGTATCATATGCTGCAAGACCAAAAACAAGACTCATTAAATATAATAGATAATTGCTATAGACTCTAACTCCAGTTAATTAACTCAGTCCTCCTTTCTCCCCTGCACATTGCCCAATTAATGAGTGTTTGCCATCTGCAGGTTCATCTCACATGCATATGCCTTGAGGTCGTTTTTTAAGTCATCAAGAGTCCCAAGAAGACACCGGCTGGCATCAGGCAGCTCAGTAGTGGGGAACAAGGCATCCAGGTCATGTGAATGATAGGGCCATTCAGGTCCTTGCTCTACTTCATCAGTAGCTTTCTTCTGCAGTTTGCTTGGGCTGTGATCTGAATCTCTACCAGCAAGCCATTCCTGGTAGCTAATTGGAGGCCAGGGAAGCCGCTGACGAGGTGAAGCTGGGCCTCTCCTGGTTGCAAATTTAGCTAAATGTGGTTTCCCTTCTGCTTCCATATACACGTTGCTAAGATACTACAAAATAGGCGGGACTAATATTAATACCGGATATTCAGGAAGTGTAAGATTCATCCTCCGTCAACCCCAAACGCATTGTTCTCGCGGGGCTGGCTGGAAAGGAGTCTTCTCTTAATTGGGAAAGACACTTCACGTTCTGTTTCAGTCCAAATTGTGTAAGTGTATTTAGCGGGTGTTAGTCATCATGCAGAACGGCGATTTTGAAACGGATACACCTAAACAGGAAATTACACGCCCACTTGACACGGTTGACGTCGAGCTTGCAGTAGTTGGTGGTGGTGGTAGCCCTGAATCTGCTGAGCCGCTAAAGGAAGACGAGTCTGCGGGAGAGTGAGTGCTGCTTTGATAAGTAGTATCTGTAGCGAATTAATTGATTCCCTTGGTAGAAGTAACTCGATTCTGCCAGGTAGAGTGTATTGGTGGAGTTGTCTTTATAGTTGTAACAATTGTAATAAAGGGAACCTAAGTAACAATGTATGAATTAGCTAGCTTGTTTTTTGATGTTTTAAGTGTGGGTACACAATAGCTGGGATTCAGGTGTGCTTTGACACATTTACAGGATGGAGGGCTTTGCATCTGACACAGCTTATCAAACATTTGACAAGTCCATTGATGATGACCAGCCAGCTGCAACAACCCAGCAGAATGTTCCTAATCGGTACAAAACCAAGTCCAAAAACACCGAAGAGAAGGCCCGGGCTCGTGAAGCTCGCCGCACTCGCCGGACTATACGCACGGAACAGCAGGAGCAGAAAAAGAGGGAAGAGGGGAGGCAGAAAGAAGGCAATCCTGTCAACCCACATTACAAGATCTCATACATCAGTGACTCTTCCGAGGATTCCAGCGTAGATGAAAACTATGATGTGGATTCTCTTGCGGAGTCTGAGATTGAGTCTCTAACGTACGTGCTTGGTTGGTTGGTTAGTGAATCCACATCATTGGGTACATTTGGCATAAACAAGGAAAATTTAAGCAGTTATATTAAACATCCTTCTTGGCCTTTAGTTAGTTAGTTTCCAGCACAGAATGGGGTGAGTGAGGTAGTTGGGATATGCTGATTGTCTGTATGTGTAGTCAGTCTAAAGCTTGAAACATTTTTCACATAGTTAGCAATCAAGTTGCGTGCATTGCAGGAGTCGTGTTTGACACGGGAATAGCTGGAATTACTGAGAAATTTAAGAAGTACAAGTTTGTATTTGATTCCATAATTTCCTTTTCCGTAATTTCGTTTTTCACAATGTGTTGTGAAGAATGTTCAAATTTCACTCGTTCCATTATGTATTGGCAATTATCAAATTTGGGCGTACTTTGGCACATTCTGATTTACTTTCTGTTGTTGTTGTTTTTCCCCTCTAGTTTTCATAAGCCATCCTTTGTGTGTATCACTTGTATGTGTATAGCTGGCGAGGGAGAATGCAGCATGCCCTGCACCACCCACTCTTCCACCTCCTGATTGTTACTCTTGTCTCATTGGACGCCCTTATAGTCATCTTCGAGCTACTCATCGATGTTGGAGCCTTCGGTGAGTATTAACTGCCCTTATGTTGCAGATAATAATATTGTGACTGACCTGCACACTTTCAAAGATGATTTTAGAAATTAAAAAAAAAAAGTGCAATAGATCAAACTTCAATTTTATCTTCATCATCATTATATTTTTCTCTCCCCCAGGCAATGTTCGCTGTGAAGGAGGTAACTTCTTGCTGCAGGCTGAGAACTGTCACTATCGTGCTAGTGCAATGTGTGGACCTCATGCTCTAATGATCATTAACAGAGTCAATATCACCAACTCTACTGGCAACGGGGCCAATGATTTCATCTGTCGATGTGGTTACAGAGACGGAGCAAGAACATGTATAGGTGAGGACATACACAATAGTAGTTCAGTTCTCCCTAACCCTTTGAGTTATGGCTTCCTATATTTGTGCATTGCTTGGTTCACTTATATGAAGCATATTGACGCAAGCCCATAGTAATCCCATGCTTAGTTGCACTGTAAATCATTAACTGCTGGACAGATCTATTTATGACTTGGCAGGATTATACGTGTGCGTGCATGCAAATTTATATAATATGCAGTTAACGGGCTCTAGTCAGAGTATGGTGGTTGTGACAGACACATACAACTTCAGGTAATATTAGTTTGGGGAAGTTAGGAGGTGGAGCCTACTCTAAGGCGAGGAATTGGTAAACACAGCATATTCTCTGTCAGAATGCTGCTGGTGACATTTCAATTGGAGCTGATCGCACTGGCACAGCGTTAAGTTGGAGGTGCTTTGGGTCATGAAGTAGGAACCCCCCTCCTTGAAGCTATAATTAAACCTACTAAATTGGGAAGTGGGTGGGTGGGTTAGATAAGATCAACAGACACTTTTCTGTGAAAGCTACAGAAGCTACAGGTTGCATGTGGTGGTACTAGCTTGTATGTTTGTGTGTGGTATACCCGCCCATGCGCGGGCAGCCAGTGTGCGTATGAATACCATGCGTGTGTGCATATGACTACCATGCAGGTACCCTAGACAGGGATTCTAATGCTACTGCACCAACTCTGCTGGCCGATAACTGATCGGGACCGTTAACTCCATTTAATAACCACTTAACCAGCAACCATGGATAACAAATGAAAAAACACAATAGCCTTATTTTAAGCAGGCATGGATACTTTGGGGAAAACGTGGGGGAGCATTGCATGTGGTTGAATTCACATTGAGATCAACAGTAGCCAACGAATATGTGACTGGCATAACTTACCTGTGAGCTAACCCACTGGCCAGCCTTGAGCTGGAAATGGGCGTAACCTAATCCACTGGCCAGCTGTCTGTTGGAAATGGGCGTGAGAGGTTAAACCCACTGGCCGACAACGAGCAGGTAACGGGGCGTCAGAGAAACCCGCTGCCCCGCACCGTGCCAGAAATGGGCGTACCCGTAATGCTATAGCAATAATACTGACTTTGTCGAAGCTCGGTAGCTTATCGAGCATGACAGTGTCACGATGTATCAACAATAGGTACCAGAGCTCCCCCGTAGTGAATAGTCCAGCGAAAGGTGGATGATGCCTGCTAGTAGAGGTGCACCGATAATCTATCGGTTTATTGGCCTACTTTTTCGATATCGGTATCGGTCGTCAACACTACTCGCTGTACCGATATAATTAACCGATAGAAAAAATTTCGTACTCGCCGCGTTGACACTGAACGGATGAGTTCTGCTTGCTCTTAGACGGCGTAAAGACAAAGAAACTTAACTACGATGTCTAAAAAGAGGTCACCAATTTGGCACTACTTTGTTCCTGACACTGAAGACTCTAGACTAGTACCATTATACTTCTAATTATGTAAAAATTAAAATTTTCAGAATTCAATGAATATATCTATCGGGTATCGGCCTTAATTCTAGATAAAATAGTGTTTATCGGTATAGCGGTAAAATCTTCTATCGGTGCACCTCTACCTGTTAGGTAAATGGATGAAGGGCTGGGTGGGTGGGTCATAATTTTATACCTAACTTATATGATAATAGTGATTACCTGCTCCATGATTGCCCGTTAACCTAGGTTTATGATACAACCATAAACCACAATTTCTGTAGGACTAAAAAAAAATTATCAGCTAGTTTCACAATCTACTAATCCAAGTGACAGGAACCAGGTTTATGTACTGTATCTTGACTGCAGAACGAGTGAACTACATATATTATGTGGGATGTAATTGAGCAGTTTATTAGTGACAGTGTTGCCCTCTGCTTATCTACAATCAGTGGTTGAGGTTCTTTGAAGAGACATCACATAATTTGTGTGGTTTTTCAGTATTAAGACTAATGTTATCTGGTCTAATATGGGACTGTGTTGTGCACTAATGATCAGCATCCCTGGGTCAGGAAGACTAGATGCAAGTGTACATGTTAGTTCGAATTTTCACTGCTCAAGTCACTTTTTGTTCCCAATAACAAAATGCAAGAGTTTCCCATTTGTTACTGTTATTGTTGGTTTGTTGTTGTTGTTTTCAAATTTTCATGGAGTAAAATGAACTTTGTCCGCTTGCAGTAAGGTACAGGTGGCCCGCCAGCCAGATGAATCACCCACCACCATACAAGTTAGTAGTACTTCCATTCAAGACAAAGCTTCTGATATACCTGTAGTGCCTTGTAGAGTATCCTGGCCGTGTTGAGAGTGCCAGTTTGGGTCATTGTGGTCATACGTACTCCTGATGGAAAGTGTTGTCACTTTGTGGTAATTGCTGTGTAAGCAGCAGATGTGAGAGTATCCTTGTAGGAAGTATTGAGTCTGAGTTAGAATGAAAGGCTTCATTTGAGGAGTTAACAATACAGAAGGGAGAGGAAAGCTTTTGGTAGCCCTTTCATTTCTTTTCAACGCTTCAACTTTTGTTCGTTATTACTTGAAATTGCTCAGTCACTTCATACATGAACACACTTATGCTCAGAACTATATGTATGTAATGCACTGTTAATACTAGTCGTTTTTTTCTTGTGGTCAACCCTTCCTAAAAATGGTGTTAAACTATAAAACATTAGAGAAAATTATATTGTGTTATTGTGTATTGTTGTTTGTAGGGCATAATGATCCTCTGGGAGTCAACCCAGCCTTGGTCCTCCACATTCTCTCACTTGTCATCTTGACTACCTTCTTAGTAGAAGTATGTAGTAAATTTCATTTTTATGTTTGTTTCTTTTCTGAAATCAATACACACATGCTAGGACATCGTTGTTATTATTAAGCCACTATTATTGGGCAACTTTTAATTCTTACTGTATTACAATTGATTGAAAATTTAGTATGATGGACTTCTTTGCAATATTTTTTTCATATCACCTGTGTTCATAGTTATTACATCCCCCAGGTTATACAAGTGTTTATTACACTAGAAACTCGTCTACAATATTTATTCGATACAGGAAGATATCACTCGTCTGATTGGCCATATTTATGCTTGTGCCTGCGGCACTTGCATAAATACTCAGCGAACAGACTCTGGTATTTTCCTGTATCAAATGAATAATATATATTATTTCCTGTAGTTTTAATTAGAGGATTAGTTTAAACTAATTACTGCATGCTTAGAATTTTAATTAATTTTAACGAATTGGCATCACCTACTAATAGTGTAATAAATAATATAAAAAAATATCATGTATTTTATTCTTTTTTTCTTTAAAAAAGCAGGCAATGCATTCTGTAGTATCAAGTTTGACTAATATCTGCCATGTTGTTATTCTGTAGATTGCATTGAAGCTCATTGCCTTTCGGTTGAAGTATTTTACTCATAAGTTTGAAGTGTTTGACGGTGCCATTGTGGTTATCTCGTGGATCCTGGATGTGTCTTCAGTGTGAGTCACATGACTGCCTTGGTGGGAGTTAATTAAAATTACACCTTGAGCTGAGTGTTAAGCGCTGGCCAATTTACAACTACAGTATCTGTTAACTACGTTTGATATTTATATTTTAACATTTTTTTATTATACATGTACTTGGTTGTATTGTAGTGTTAAAGAAGAAGCGTTTGAGGCGGCAGCCTTGCTTATTGTCCTCCGTCTCTGGCGTGTAATACGTATTGTTAATGGTGAGAAATTGTTCACACGTGTATGAGTAGCTCTTTAACATGTTTCTCCCCCTTGCTGTGTAGGTGCCATTCTGTCTTCCAAGTCCAAATCTGATAAAGACCTTGAAGCCAGACGCGAAGAAGCCAGAAAGATTATTCATGCCTTACACAAAGCACAGGACCAAATGGATGAGTTTGAGGTAATACTATTGGTGTACGGGGCCACCCACAGTAAGAGAAGCTGGTCTTCCTCCACTTTATCAAACCTCCACTAGCTTTGTAGCTATTACAAAATCAGACCAAAAGAAAATAATTTATTTGGCTTATACTTAATCATGTATCAATAATAGCTTGTGCAATGAAGACGTTAGATGTAAATGGTGTCTTCACAAGAGACACAAACATGCTAGAGACACTCACCGGTAATTACTAAACAAAACTTTAATTCCAGCACTTGGTAAACTACTCGACGTAATTATTATCTCACGTGATAATGACATGTGATAGGGGTGTTAACTACTAAAGCAACTTTGTACAAGTTGTACCATTGCAAGCAGTTTTTAATCAGCACAGACTACTTGCATAAATTTTTGGTTTGTGGAAAAGGTATTGCTGTGGTGGTGTATGGAAAATCTTGACTTTATTAACCACCATATTAACTCAGCATACATGTAGCAGTCATTCAGTCTGTTGGTCTCTCAAAGGCTGGTTTTGGAGATACTGACAATATTAGAAACTAGCAAGTACCCCGCCACACGGTGGCACTTGATGTGTTGCAAAGTAACAATGCAGTAGCATGAGTTATTTGTTACATCAGTTTCCCTCTCCTGCTCTCTCTCTTTTTTTTTTCTTCCTGAACTATCTTAGCTTTTCTTATCCTCCTCCTTTCCTTTCTTCAGCTCTTTCTTCTTGAGTCATGGAGTCCCTTCTCCTTTATTGTCTCTCCTGCTTCTGAGTCTCTCTGTCCTTCTATTATGACTGTGGGCTTATTGCAAAACGTTTGCCTTCTCTGTTGTACTGTCACCTCCCTTTTTGAAACCTATGCTGCCTTTCCTCACCGATTCCACCTGCTTTTTAGTTACAATTAATTGCCTCCTACTGGATGTGACGACACTTTACCCATTCCAGCAATGACGATACTTTACCTATTCCAGTAATGTCGATGCTTTACTCATTCCAGTAATGACGGCGCTTTCAGTAATGGTGACACTTTACTGAACTGTTTGAGCTCTTGAATTATTCATGAATACACACAATCGATCGTCATTGTTACTGGCACACAAGTGTATTATTATACACATGAATCTACTCAGAATGAGTCAGTATATTGTGCCACTTTTTTATTGGGACGTTACCACAATACTTTTGTGTGGGTGTGTGTGCGTGGAGGGGGGTGGGGTGGCAGATTTAATTTTACAAACATAAATTTACAAACTATATTGTAGAACACAAGATCAATTTCATTGAATTCCAAAAATATGTTTAATAGACTAACTGCTACGGATAGGGTGATGATGACAATGAACAATTGTTGTCATTATTACTACTATTATTATTATTATTACTATTATTATTACTACTATTAGACTATATACTTATTTGAATGGGATATGATGCTTATTGTAGACCAAGAATTTAGAACTGGAACAGAAGATCAGACATTTGGAGAAAGAGAAGAAAGCTTTGCGTTAACTATATGGGGAAATCACGATATTTAATCACATACGTAGAATCTCTGTTGTATTTTTGTTGTTAACTGCTGTTGTTTTTGTTCATACAATTTTTATTACTATCCATTACTTATCAACATACATATGCTGTATGTAAAGCTTTGTGTAAACACTATGGTCATGTACTGGAAAGTGATTTGTGTAAAATACTATGATTGTAGTTTTGCACAAAGAAATAACAGCAATGGACTGGTGAGCATTAAATATGTATCGTAATTCGGAGGATGCTCATGCTGGTATGTGATGGCACATAATTGGTGGCCTATTGAGTATGAGACTGCAGCAAGCAGTACTACTCAACAGTATTCAGGTTAAATTAGGAGGTCTTGTTGGAAGTTGTGGGTTGTAGCTCAGTGGCTAAAGCCAGGAGTCGTGGGTTCAATTCCGTGGCGACAACTGATTTTTTTACATTTACTTTTATTTTTCTTTTGATTGGCAAAGGGTCGAAATTGCCGACTTCTCATTACTGTTAATGTGTAAATTGAGAGTGGACTGGAAGCCGTCAATAATTACCTACTACACTGGCAACAGCCTCCGTGGGGGGGCAGTTGCCCCCAGACTATAGTCCAGGGGGTTCTCCCCCCCCTAGATTTTGAAGTGTTCTGTAAGGCAGGGAGTGTGGCTCACAAGTTTTGCAGGTAGTCAAGAATCATCTTCTCGCACCAGTGTACTATGACCTTGTTTTGTATCAAATAAATTGAAAAATCTTATTTTGCAATTATTATTGTTGTTATTACTTTGTTGTTGTTATTTTACGATCATTGTCATACATATTGCTGGCCAACATGAAAGTATTAATGTTAGTGTGAATGTATGATCATTTTGTGAGTGTTATTAACTACATCACCATGACTAAACATATTAAGGTAGAACAGAAGGAACTTAACCTTGCAAGTTAAAAGCACATTCTTCCGAATAATTTAATATTCCTGCTCAAATAAAAGTCTACACCCTTTTCAATTATATATGTACACGTACACAACATTACGCCATGTGTGACGTCGAAAATTGGTCTGTATCCATTACTGCGCATGCTCGTAGAGCAAATATTTATTGCTGAATATTACGTTTTCAGCTATTTTTCTTGGAGTAGAGTGTAGGTATGGAAAGTGAATACCAGAGCTTTACGGAAGATGCAGAAAACCAGCCTCCCCCTAGCTATTCGGTAAAGGTAGGAAACCTGGGTAGAGTAGAACTCTACGACGAAGAACAGAATTGTACGCGGCAGGCTGAAACTGAGCGCCAGAGCCATTATGTGGATGGTGATGAAGATGATCTTTCGTCTATAGATGAAGCATTCGATGTTCTGTCTATCACATCTTCGATTGATGATCGTCTAACGTGAGAACTCTAGCTAGCTGACATTCGAAGTGCTTTAATCCTAATTATATTTGCAGTTGGAGAGGTAGAATGCAAGAAGCGCTGCACAGTTCATATTTCCATTTTATAATTATCATCCTAGTCATCTTGGATGTATTATTTGTCCTCTTTGAACTGCTCCTGGACTTGGGTGCATTCAGTAAGTTGCTTCTAATAGTGAAATAATTAAGAAAACCCTTACCTGCCCTTAAAATGTTAACTGCCAAATAGTGCATTGTTTATAGTAGGAAGTAAATTCTTGAAGTCTTATTCTTGTTTGTTTATAGTAATCATTCATCTTTCATGTCAATAATAACAAGTTGTGCACTGCTTTTGTTAGCTTAATCAACACGAGTCATAATAATGATTTAGTGGCCTTAATAAGGAGAAGTCATAGTAAAATGTGTACACATGGGCTTTTCAGCACGAGTGTGTCCTGTATTTACAGTGGCTGGTGACACTGTGGCTTGGCATGACATTGGACATGCATGATAGGACACCCTATGTCTGTACTTGGATAATGGGACATCCTAGGGCTGTACTTGCATGTTTACTTGTAAGTTGCAGCAACTTTACAAGATGCCATTATGTAACTCTTCTACCAGAGATTAATTAACAGGCAATTTGTGTTTGCAAGTCCAGTTGACCTAATAGTAAGACAGACTAAATATAATAAAATAAAATAAAAATAAAAAAAGCAGCTAATATCGAGATTTTATTCAGATAAATTTCACTGAATGATGTGAATCATACGTGACCATGTTAGGATTATTGGGAGTACAATAAAAGAATTAGTTACAACTCTTACTACTACGTGATTACAACAGATACACTGAACTCGTTTTATTGTTCAAATTACAAAAAAAAATGATAATCACGTGCTATAGGAAAAATTGTGATGACGTAGCATATTATGATGAGTCAGCAAGTTATGAGTGACAATCATCACAAGTGTCTTTCTTCACCACTCCTTACTTGCAGACACATTGCAGGTTGACAGAACATATGTGTTCACACAGAGTCCTATGGTGAGTACATCAGCGATCATAATATTAGTGCAACAGTATACAATTTCTACATTTCCTTCCTTGACTTCTTATGCACAAAATCTGGTCGAGTGTGGGTCATAATACAATTGCTTCATTGAATAGGGTTGAATCTTTAGTAGCCTTCTCTAGCTTTTGACTAACACTCACTGGTGTCTTCACTGAGTTTGAACCATCCATTTCAAACTTCTCAAGCATATTATCAGTATATTGTCATTGTCCAATCCATATAGAACCACTCTCCACATCTTGTATGACTTTTACACTAAGAAAGTAATGCAGCTCACCCATATCTTTCATTTTGAACTGGCTTCTCGAAGATTCCTTCACTTTAGTTAGATACTTGTCACTCTGGCCAGACAACAACAGGTCACAAACGTAAATATCAATGATAAAATTTTCAGATATGCTCACCAACAGTTAAGTTTACTATCCAGTGCAAAGTTCCAGCACCTCTGTGATTGTCGGAGGTCTTTTGTCCTTTGACTTCAAAACCAGGAGACTGCCTCAAGAAGATTTCCTCTTCCAGTTCTCCATTCAACAAGGCAGTGGTAACATCCATTTGATGCACCAGAAGACCATGCTGTGCAGCAAGAGCAAGAACAGCTGTCAATATACTCAAACAAACTAATGAACTACATGTAAATGTTTTATGAAAATCAGCATGGTAATTTTGGGAACATCCTTGTGCAACAAGCCTAGCCTTATATCTTTCTACATTCTCATCTGCACAAATCTTTCATTTGAACAACCCACTTGCTGCCAACAATTTACTTTCCTTTAGGTCTACTAGATCCTACACATCGTTCTAAGTCAAGACTCAATCTCTTTCTCAATTGTGTCCTTCCATTTGCTTCTCTCAGGACTAGACATAGCTTCATCGAGTTGTCTGTGGGCCCTCAGACCAATCACATCATTTGTTCAAGTTCCATAGCCGTCAGGTACAATTTGAGTTCTTTGAAACCTTCTTAAAACTGGCTCTTCAGATAAATCCGCTGCAGTTTCTACTTCAGGATCCAAGTCACCACTATTAGAATAATCAAATACTTCACAAGTCTCTTCAACAGAGACTTTAGTTTGAGTTGGAACTGGATTAATCACAACTTCACTTTCAATATCCACATGACTTTCTCTCCTTTTCGTCCTTGGCTGTGTCTATTCCATGTGACAACTCATCAAAAATCATATCTCTGCTGAAAAACACTCTGGACCTTTCCAAATGGAACAAACAAGCCTTTTAATAATTCCTTTCCATATCCAAGAAACACACATCTTCTAGACTTTGAGTCTAACTCCTGTCATTCATCTGAATTATATATGTGAGCAAGAGGCACACACAAACACTCTTGAAATCACTTCCATTGGGTTTTGCATCTGTCCATGCTTCATACGATGTCATGCCCTTCAAAGCCTTTGAGAGACTTCGGTTCCAAATGTATGTAGCTATTGCTAGCACTTCTGCCCAAAACTTCTTTGGCAGGTTAGAATCAGATAAAATGGACGTCACACACTCAACAAGAGTCTGATTCATCCTCTTGGACACTCCATTTTGTTGCAAATCTTGGTGACGATAAATTCATGCCGTGTTCCTTCCCTTTTCAAGTATCCCTCAAACTCTTTGGATACATATTCACAGCCATTGCCACTTCAAATTGTCTTCTCTCCATATCCTGATGATTTCTCAACCAATGTTTTCCACTCTTTAAAACGTTAAACACTTCACTTTTACCTTTGAGAATGTAAACCCATACATATCGAGTTAAGTCATCAATAAAGTCACAAAGAGCTAGTGTGCCCGTACCACTGGTGCCAGAGATCATTTTCACTTTACTCTCCATGTTGAACAACATTGACACTCATAAATTCCATTAAGTTAATACAGCCTTCCTAATTTGGTTGCAGAAGCAATTTCTTTTTTATTCTTGTTAAAGATGTTTCAGACTGGTTTCATTTTGGGATGTTCAGAATTAGCTTCCAAAGTAATAACTAAAACATTGTACGACTCTGGTAAGCTGGCCAAGAGATAAACAACTTAATCCTCTTCAGAAATAGGATCGCCAACAATAGACAACTCATCAAAAATATCTGTCAATGACTTGATATTATCTTGGATGGAATCTGTTTCTCTAAATTTGAGAGAGTAACGCTTTTGTCATGAAGAAAACTTATTTGCCCACGTTTTACGCTGAAACTGGTCCTGCAACTACCTCCAAAGTTTCACCAGGTTGCTGGGAGTTATCTCTGATTAACAATAATACAATTGTAGTCAAAGCATCTCGTTGAGCAGCAAACTTTGCCTGATCTGCACTCTTACCAACAGGTTACACTACTCATGTTGCCTCACATTCGACACTGTAGTTTCCAAGTCATGCAATTCAACTTGTTCAAAGGAACAACACTCTTGTTACTATCCAATTACTACAGATACACTAAACTCATTTTCAAATTACAAAAAATCAAGTTATCACGTGATACAGGAAAATTTGTGATGAGGTTCATATTACGAGTCAGCAAGCTATGCACGATGATTGTCAAAAGTGTGCTTCTCCATCAAACCTGTACCGCAATCTTGCCCATATACATACATATGCTGGAGAATGTTTCCCAGCAGAAGGTCAACAATACTTTATGTTACAACTTAAGATTTAAATTTGTAAAAACCTGTTAAACTAGTCATTAATATTTTCTTATTTATGTAGTATTCAACGATGGTTCCTAAAATCTAAAGGTTACAATACACTAAATAAATGTATACTAAAAATATAATTGAGTGTTCTTTGCTATTTCATTAATTTACTTGAATAAAATATCATCTATTTGCTTATGAATCTCTAGATAATGTACGTTGCTTTGGTAAAAATCTAATGGAAGAAATGGAATTCTGTCATTTTGACTTGCAAAGCAGAGATTTCTGTGCCCCACCACCACGTCTAGTATTGCAAGGCATTGCCATTAAGCCTAAGACTGCCATGGAAGAAGCAGAGAGAGAACTCTGTGAATGTGGCTTCAGGAATGGGAGAGAAGTATGCATTCGAGGTACTAATAAATATGGCCGATTTTATTACTCATAGTTTCTAATACCTTATGTCTACATTGAATTAATTGAATATTCAGCCACCAGAAATAAACACACTGAGCTAGGGCCTACCATGTACGCATGTGCGTGCCACCAATTTTATGTATAATTGCAGAATCTGAAGGCCATGGTTTGAATCCAGCCATCATTCTCCATTCACTTTCCCTTGTCATCCTCACTATTTTTCTAATAGAGGTTAGTTTACTAGCTTTAATAACACAATCAATGGATGAATTTTATGGAATACACAGTCAAGACCTGGCAAGAAGAGCGATAATTTTGTCAGAATAGAATGTAGTTAGATCCTTCCCTAAAGCATTTAGCATCCTGGTGCCATTTTACCAATACTTGCTCCTCTGTTATGCAGCCAGTCATAATTATTGTAAAGCATAATAATATTATTTATATAATAGATTATTTGCAAAATAATTGCTTTTCGGTTGAAGTACTTTACACACAAATTCGAAGTGCTTGATGGTGCAGTGGTCGTCATTTCCTGGATTTTAGATGTTGCTTCTATGTAAGTTAGTTTTAGAATCAAAACAGAGGTATATCATTGTGTATGTGCATGTGTGTTGTTTGTATGTGTAGAGTTGAAGAGGAGGCTTTTGAAGCTGCTCAACTTCTTATTGTTCTTCGTTTGTGGAGAATTCTCAGAGTTATTAATGGTAATATGAATCTGTTTACTGAGATAACTCCAGCTGAATGATGTGTGAATGCTCTCAACTGTTTTATAGAGCTTTGTCAGGGAAATGGATTATTAGCAGCATGTGTGATAGAATAATGATATTGTTAATCAAGAGGCATTTGAGTACTGAGCTGGACGTTTTGTTTATTATTCAAATGCCAATTGAAAGTACAAGTTGTTTTAAGTCCTTCTTATTTTAATCTTACCTAGGCTATATGTCATTTGATTTATTAAATTCTGCCTGAAAGGTTAGAGTTCATTGAATCTAAAAAGTTTAGACTGATTTTGAAAAGTTTATAATGATTCTGAAAAGTTGCTTGCCATTGTTCTAAAGAATACAAAATCCCAATTTCAGTTGCACCATTCTGAAAATTGTTCTTATACTTTTATATTTATCCTTATTATTATTGTAGCAATAACAATACCAATAGTTGTAATAATTTACTGCTGTGTTTGTTTTATTTAGGATCTGTTCTGTCTTCTAAAGCCCAGTCTGATGCCCAGTTACATAAAGCCAGGATAGAAGCAAGGAGAATCATTCATGCATTACACAAAGCTCAAGACAAGGTTGAGGTTCTTGAAGTAAGTGTGCAGAAGAATAATATTGACATTTATATTATTAATCATGGACTATTTGTATTTCTACAGAAGGAAAAAGAAGCTATGAATAAAGCTGGCAATAGTGGGGGACAGTGATCAACACAATTATCTAAAGCATTTACATAAACATAGAGTAGAAACTGCATTAAAATTTGGTGACAAGTCAATTTCTCTCTCACTTTTTTTTTGTATTATGATGATATAATAGCAATGCTGTTTTTTTTTTACTTTTATGATATAAGCTAATAACACAACATATAGCATATGACTGTTCTGATTATGCTGGCAATATAGTGCAACATCTGCTGCTGCATTGTCCAAGAGTGGGTCCTGGGATTGAGTACAGTTGAAAGGTTTTTAAAGTGATGCTATATCAGCACATTAAGTAGGTAGGAACACACACACACACACACACATGTATGTATGTATACTAGTGGTGTGCTTGAGCACAAATGGCGAGCGAGCCTGATAGTTAGGTAACATAAAACTAAGTATTGTTACTATGTTTTAGCTTAGTTCATGCAAACACTATAATAGCAGTTATGATCTTTCATTTCAGCAAACAAATACAAAATCACTCTCTTACCTGATTAATGGTAACTTTTGTAGTATCAAACATCTGCCATTCTGATAATCTCAATTACCAGTAACTCTTGAATAAGGTCTTAGCTACAAAAAAGAAAGGCCAGAGTTATTTTTGCATATTTTTACGTACTTACCTCAGCTTCCCTTGAGTAGTAGTAGCTTCCTTAGCATTACTACTACAGCATTCTGACTACCAATGGCTCTTGACAACCAACAATCGGCACTCTGTATCCCCCCCAAAACGGCGAAGTTTTGAAATTAAGTCTGGAAAAGGGTCTTCAATGCCATAGTAACCGGTCGAATCAACTTTTTGTGTCTTGAAAAGCAAGCGTTTTCGCAGGAATTTTCTCACACTTCGGAGCTTAAGTATAAAGTAAGGCTTGCTTAATGCTGTAGTTTCAGAATAAACTGGGGTCAAGCCTAAAAAGCCGTGTTTTTTGGAGAAAAAAGTTTCCCGTGCGGGTGTTTAAAGGGCATACATACCATCCATACACACATATATATATACTAGTGGTGTGCTTGTGCACAAATATCGAGTGAGCCTGCCTAGTAGGGCCTGCCAGATTATGCTCGAAATTTTTAGAATTGTTTTTATTTCAAAAAAGGTGTTTTTATTCCAAACGAATATAAATTTTCTTATTACTCTCTTATTACTCAAATTAGAAATAAGTGAAATAGTAATGTGAATACTCTATATTGAGTAATTCAGTATAGCAGTAAGACTTACTGCTATACTGAATTACTCAATAGTATTCACTATAATAATATTGTTATCTACTCTTAGTGAAAACTTAGAATATCCCAGTAAAAATGTTCAAAGAATGGAGAAAACATATTCTGCTACAGCTGAAAAAAGTTCAAGAAACCATTTACAATAATTCTCCAGATGACTTGCCGACTCTGAGCCTGAGCTGACAGCTCTTCCAGTATTTCAAACTTTTTTTTTCATTTTTGGAAGTACAATAACAAGTTGGCCAACACAAACCCAGCTACTTTAATCAAGTGATGAAGATCTACCTTATAACCACCTTTCTAAATGTTTATGTCCTTGTTGTATATAAGTAAAAGAGAGAAAAAGGGCACTATTGATTTTCTTTATAAGTAAGGATTATATGAACTGATTATTCTCATTTTCCCTTTATTATTCTCCTAAATACCTTATTATTCTATAATTATTCCACTATGCTATTTCACTTATATTATTCCAGAAAAAAATGCTAACATAATACGGCAGGGCCTACTGCCTAGTTAGGTTAGCATTGTAACAATTTATTTTAGCTTAGTTCTTGCAAAACAGTATTATAGCAGTTTACCTATTATTTTAGCAAACGAATAAAAAAAATTACTTCTTACCTTAATTTCCTGAGTAGTAATGGTAACTTTTCTGTAGTATCAAATTTAAGCCATTCTGACTACCAATCAGTAACTCTTGAAACAAACTCTCAGCTAAAATTAAAAAAAAAAGTCGAGCTATTTTTGTAATTTTAACTAACAAATATGGAATTACTTACTTACCTCATCTTCCCCCAAGTGGCTGTTATAGTGTTAACATCAAGGCTTCTGACTACCTCAATTACCAGTAACTGGCAAACAAGCTCCCAGCTCTACCAAAAAAACAATAGCCAGGAGTCATTTTTGCAATTTTAGCTAACAAAATATGAAACTACGTACTTACCCCAGCTTCTCCCAAGTAATGGTGACTTCCTTATATTAATTAGCCTTTTTGCCACCAGTGGCACTTGACAACCAACAAGTGGCATTTAGCCCACCGGAAAAACGACGAAGTTTTGAAATTACGCCCGGTAAAGGGTTTTCAATGTCATAGAAACTAGTCGCAGCAACTTTTGTTAATTATGCACTGCTGTGACCCGTTTATTTACAGGAAGAAAACTCAACTTTTTACCAATAAAACTAATGCTTGTGGTGGTGGAAACAATGTAGCTACCCCAACAAATATGTGGAGAGATAAGAAGTGGGTGGGTGAATACACAAACCTTTAGCATCACAGAGACACCATAACCTACAAGAGTAGCCACACTTTACCGAGTTGGCAGTCGATGTGTAGCGATCTTTACCAACTGTTACTACATTTGTTTTGGTGAGTAATAAATAGAGTTCCAAAACAACTGAGCGACATCCTACACACATGGAATGGTAAAGTGTCTTAGTTTAGTTGTGTACTGTATGTAGCCCGTAGTGACTGAGAAGAATGTATTATAGTTTAAGGCAAATCTAGTACCTTCTGTGTATCATTTTCAGCTTCATTGCTTGTCGGGCAGAAACCGAGTAGAACCTGCTCTGGAAGCAGTGGAGGATTCAAAGTTTTTGATGGCTGAAGCACCAGTTAAAAGAAAGCCCGAGGTTAGTTTAAACAGATTGAGTAAGTTTCTAGGTTAAGTCTCTTAAGTTGGACAAAACTTTAATCTTGAGGCAGTTGATTTTCAAGATAACATCTTAATCACTTGACTGAAATACAATTGGCAGATGGGAAAAGATTTAAGTACTGTAAAAGTCTTTGCTGTGTAAGATGTTTGTATGTACCAATCCTATTATATAGCATGGCTAAGGTTGCTGTGGCTGTTAGGTCACAAACAAACTTTCACTGTACTAACTGAATCAGCTCTAATAGTCTTGTGTATGTATGTGGCTTACTTTTACGTAACCATGTAACTGGCTACAATTGGCATACATTTTTCATTTAATTCCTGAGGTACACATATCAGCTCCTTCAATGACTGTAACCCTCTAGTGCCACTAACAATTCTGTTTACGCAAACCCTTCTGCAACATTAAACAACTAAATACCAATTAAAGAGCATTATTGGGGTAAAATGTTTAATTAGTTGACTGTCAATTAACTATTTATGGTCATTCGTCATTTGGTATTGGTCACTGATGGGCCTTTCACATGCACGATATCTGTACAGATTGTGGAGCCATCAGAGTGTCAGAATGGAGATCACCTCTCTACTGACCCCAACGACTTCAAGGTCTACCAGAACATTGGTGAGTCAGTCTTGCGTATGACTAGGTATGGAGGTCCTGGTGATTCAGGTTAAAAAGGAGTGGCGCTGGGTAGAAAAAGAACAACAACAACTAAACAGCTAATGAGTTTTTGTTTATAAATAAGCTGTCTTGATATCTTATTTAAAGAATAGCGTATGTTTTATTAACCCTCATCGCGCATGCGTAAGAGAGTTATAGTAGTCGTCATGTCTGTCTGTTTTGTCTGTCACACTCTGATTTGGAGATTTCCTACAATTAACTGTTGATTTAGGTATAAACTTACTCAGAACGACAATTTTTATTGCGCTACTTTTTTTAAATTTCAGGTTGATTTTTGATAAATCACAAAGCTATCAGCTCTGTGTCAGTACTTACTTTTGTGGGTAGCACCCCCTATTGTCATGTTGTAGTCATGTGAGCAAGTAATTTCTTGCTGCCCATAGTGGTTTTGCTTTATGCTGGTAAGTTATTGGAGTGCTAGAAGTGGAGTTTGATGTTGAAAATATATACCGGTGAGTGTCTTTGGCCTGTTTAGCGTCTTCTCTTATGGAAACAGCATTTACATATACCGTTTTTAATAGCTCCAGCTAAATTGATGTCTAGCCAATAAATTATTATTTTGGTGTGAAATGATTATGTAATAACTAGCTGTGTATAGTAGCGGTGACGGTTTGCACCTTCAGTACTTCATTACCTGGCACTTTTTTTCCTCTCTTTCCACTTGACCCTTTCTCTCTTCCCCCCCCCCCCCCACTGACCCCTCTCATCTCTGTCTCAGGCGAAGGTTTCCTTGGACTGGCTAGTATCCTAATAGCCCAGTACAAGCCCACCAAACGGTTCACTGTGGTACGCCATATTGACTTGGAGCTGTTATCTCCAGATCAGTTGGAGGATGTGCAGCACGAGATGAAAGTATCGCAGCTATTCAGTCATCTCAACATCACCTGCTACCTCACCAGTTTCCTAGTGGGCCAGCACCTCTGGGCTGTACAGCCACTCATGCACTATGGTACGTATATTTGTGTGTGTATGCAAGTATGTATGTGTGTATATGCATGGTGGCTATGTGGTGTAGTGTTTGTGTCCTTGGCTCTCAGGGCCTGAGTTCCTGAGTTCAAGCCCCACTCAGGCAATTTTCCATCTGGTTTTTCCATCTGCCTCCCACCAGCCCCACCAGTCCACCCAGCTGTGATTGGTACCTAGCATTTGCTAGGGTACAAATTCAAGGCCTTTTCTCGTGCAATAGCAATGGTCCAGGTGGGACTTCGGGTGCCCACACCACTTGCTGTGAGGAAAGGCCTTTCTCTTGTGAGTTCCTAGTCTGGCTCCAGGAGCTTTGCTTGCACGGCTCACAGTGCCGTTTAGTGCACAGGCATCCTGGCTCTGCCAGGTGTGCATGACCGCCTAGCGGCAGCAAGAGAATTTACATTTACATTTACATATGCTGGTATGTATGCGTGTGGGCTTGCTGGTGTGTGTGTGTGTGTGTGTCCTATATGATATATGTCAGCTATATACTTTTATTTGTACACTCGTGATAGTGTCTTGCTTTTCTCATTACTTGGTATACAATCTATTTACATAACTAGCTATGCACACAGTCTACTCAGCAGTGAGTAGGTCATAAACTGTATTCTGTTCTTCTTTTCTTTCCTTCTAAGCAAACGAAAACAAAGTTTAAATAAAATATAAGCATAATTAACTTTTTTATCATGCAGAGATAGTACCATAAATTTTTGACCATAATCAGTAGTTCACTTCAGTGACAGTATTATCAGCTTATTCCTGGTTACATTTATGGAGCACACTCAGCCTTTCATGACACTTGATTGCACTTTTACTTCATTTCCCCATGGCGTGCCCATGTTTGCCTTTTTTTGTTTGGAAATACATATTGAGCCAAGATTATGAAGTATATAATTGACTTAATTTACAATTAAGTACAGCTGTTTACTTTTGAGTTCTATACACTTCATTATCTTCATCATTTGGTACTTACATTGTGGTTTGTGTCGTTGTGTTGATAGGATCCTGTGCTGACATCATGCACTCAGCTGTCCCTTTTCGCAACGGTTTCAAAGAGACTGTCATTGCCATTATCTTGAGGGATGTGGTCAGAGGCCTCGACTACCTCCACAACATGGGCTATATACACAGGTGGGCTTTAACTTGTGTACGGTTTGTGTGTTCTGCTAGCTATGACATATGTTACATCTATATGTATAATAATACGCTTGTTTGTCAGTAACGACAACCAGTGACGGCGGTGTGTATTCATGAATAATTCCTGAGCTAAGCAGAGTTGGTAAAGCATCATCAGAATGTGTTGGTAAAGCATCATCAGAATGTGTTGGTAAAGCATCATCAGAATGTGTTGGTAAAGCATTGTCAGTGATGCCGCTGCCAGTTTGTACATTCATGAATAGCTGTGCCGGATTGCTGAGGATAGAGGTGGGTGAGCTGGTTGGTATGTACAGACGACTGAGTCAGGTTGGTAAAGCATCATCAGCAAAGACGACTAATATGGTGATGAGAGAAGAAAGTGTGAAAAAGTGGACTGATGCAACTAAACCCATTGGTAGAGGATGATAAAGATACTTATAATTTGCAAAAGTTAGTACATATCAAGTGCCACTGTGTGGTGGGGTACTTGCTAGTATATACAAAATGTATGTGTGTATGTATGTGTGCGTGTGTATGTATGTATCTATGTATGTGTGTGTGTCTGTATCTACGTATGTGTTTGTGTATGTATGTGTGTGTATGTATCTATGTGTGTATGTATGTGTGTGTATGTATGTGTGTGTATGTATGTATGTGTATGTATTTATGTACATGTGTGTGTGTATGTATAATACAGGAGTGTGCGGGCCAAACACTTCCTCATTTCAGAAGATGGAGTAGTGAAGCTATCAGGTTTACGCACGGTTGTGCCTATGATAGATGAAGGAGCGAGGTTGAAAGTGAGCTGATGCATGCAGTGTATGTGACATCATTATTTACCTTTATGAAATATCACCTCTGGTGAAAAATTCTGGTCATGATGGCATGCAAGCTAGCCCAACGAACAATTGTTTTGAATTTTGGGCAGTTTTGTCTGTTAGCAATTTCCACTTGAATTGTACATACTTTACCAATATTTAGCATACTCTAGTCTTATCTGTTTTAAGTTTTTACCTTGAACTTTTTTTCGTCTTTTTATTTATTACCTTAGCCAGTATTATTGCATCAATTGGTTTCCGGTTTCGCCAAGTGCATTCCTATTTTGCCACATTTGTGGTCGCACCAACTCAACCTGGACATACTATAGTAATACCTATTAGCATTAGCTTAGCTAGGTGCATTACCAGGGTTACCAACGTCACCATGATGTATTACTGATGTCTTTGTAGTTACCTGCCGTTGGACAGGCTCGTTGAACATTCGCCTAGCGTCTACTTCCACCCGATTTGCCGGAGGCTCGGCAGTCGGCTCGTCCCCGCCCTGCCCGTGGCCGGATTTCCGGCCCCGCCCAGCAGGAAGGGCCTGGCTTGCCTGGAGACCGCTTTGGGCTGCGGCTGGCCGCGGCTTACCCTCCGCCGGCCAGCTGCTCCGCCGACAGCCCCTCGCTTGCCGAGGTGCTGACAGTCCCGCCAAAAACCACCCCAAAGCTGGCCACCCTGGAGAGCCCCGACTGCTCCGACCTCCACACCCACACCCTATATACCTTAGCTAGCCCTCTTACTTCTACTGTCACCCTCACTTTTACCCTCTCACCAGCCACCCCGTTAGAGAACATAATACCTTTACTAGTCATTCAAACAGACATATACCACATCACACAGCATTATTGATGATTACAGGACATACCATGGAAAACAGCAACAATGGTGACCATGACCACTAGGTAGTCTACTCCTGGCCCAGGTTGTCTCTACTGCTGCTTGGTGCCTCTGATCTTCGCCAGAGTTGTGGCCATGGCGGCTTGCCCCCCGCTCCCCAGCCGCACGTAGCCTCGGTATTCCCGGCTCTTCCATCTCCCCATGTCCTTGATCTGGGACTCGGTGGCTCCTCCTTTGGCTGCCGCCGTGGCCGCCCCAATGCGGAAGCTGTGCCCTGAGATCGCCCCACTTGGCATCCCCGCCGACTCCAGCGCGGTCTTCACTTCCCTGACGAAGTCTCTCCTGGATAGCGGCTTCCCACCCAACCTGAAGAAGAGGCCCTCACCGTTCTTCCTCAGCACCAGGTATCTCAACAGCGCCTTCATGGGACATAACTCCTGCCCCGTCCTGCCCAGCGTCACCTTCGCTCCCTTCCTCAGCCTGTCGGTCTTCGATTCCTTAATGTGGAGCGTCACCATCTGAGGATTCTCCAGAACGTCCACTGTGACATCCTTGAAAGTGAGGTGGGCTGCTTCATCAAACTTCCCGTCGTCCGGTGCCAACGCCTCCCCTGCTCTCAGGCACCCGAAGTAACAGGCGCACGCTGCCGCCCACAGCACCACCCCTCTGTCGCCCTGGCGTCCCCATGTCTTCCGCAATGCCTCCATGTGCGCCGGTGTCACCGGGTCCCTCACTAGACCCGCCTGGCCTTTCTCCGCCGCTCTCCTGGCTACGCCCCTTCGGACTTGTCCCAGCCTTGCCATGGCTGTCCAACTTGGCGCCGGCAGCCCCGCCCTAATCTGGCCCTGTCTCAGGCCTGCCAAGTGGTGATTAACCGTGGAGGCTTGCACCCCCTCGTCAGCCACCGTCACTACGTGTGCGATCGCCTTGTCCTCGGTCACGGGGAGCGGGTCCTCACCCATCTTGCGGCACAGGTCTTCATACCTTCTCCAGACCCCTTCGTACCGCCGCTCTGTTCTCGGAGCTATGCCTTTTCGGAAGTAAACCGCTGCAGATCTAGCCACTGCCGATCTGACCAGTTCTCGCTCCCTGTTACCATCAACTCCAGCACTCGATCCGGCACCGTCTGCTGTTCCCCGTCGCTGACCTGCATGGCAATACAAGCAGACGTCAACCTCCCTCTGGACAGCTCGTCTGCTGCGACGTTGTCAACCCCCCTGGCGTGTTCTGCTAACAGCACGAACTCTACCGTTGCCTCCATGAAGGCCAGGCACCGCCTGAGGTGCATCGCTTGCGGCTCTCTGCACAACCCAGACCTCAGGGTTGCCACCACCGCCATGTTGTCGCAGTGGAACAATACCGTCTTTCCTCTCCACAAGTGGCTCATCATGGCTGTCCCATTCCAGTGCAGGCCAAACCTGCGCCACCACTCCAGGTCGGCCCTGGCCGCCACATTGAGGCGTACTCTCCTGTCTAGGCTCCTTACCGTGGCGCTGAGGTCCAGCAATCTCCTCATGAACGACCTCCCTGCCCTGACTGCTCTGCAAGCGTGGCTGAGGTGTCCCACTACAGACAGGAGCTCTTGCTTCCTGCACGGCTTCATCCCTCTCCACTCCTCCAGCTTCTTCCTCAGCCCGAGCAGGCGCTCCCGTGGCAGCCTGACCTCACCCTGCTGAGTGTCTAGCTCCATACCCAAGAAGATCAGCACCGCGGCTGGACCCTCTTCCTTGCCATCATCCAGCGGCATACCCAATCTCCCACATACCTCCTTGAAGGCTCGCCTGACCCTGGTACCCCCACCGTTACGAAATCGTCAATATAGTGACGCAGCCACCCGGCACCATGGGCCTTCGCCACCCATTCCAGGGCGTCCCCCAGTGCCGTGAACAGTAACGGGGCTGACCTCAGCCCAAACGGGAGTGTCCCATCCACGAATGTGGTTCCTTGCCACTCCATGCCCAGCAGCCACCTGTCGTCAGGATGCACCGGTACATTGCGGTATGCCTTCTTGACGTCTGCCCCGGCCAATTCGGCCCCTCTGCCTACCTTGAGCACTTGCTCCACCACATGGTCCACAGACATGTAGTGCAAGCTGGACCACTCCTTGCACACACCCTCATTGACACTCCCCCCATCCGGGGTCGACAGGTCGACTATGAGCCGCCACCTACCAGGCTTCCCTTTCTTCGGGATCACCCCGAACGGGCTGCAGTGCACCTTGGCCACATCCTCTGGCCTCACTCTCCAGACCCTGCCGGCCTCCACCTCCTCGTCCAAGTACTCCTGGATCACTGCTCTCTGTTCCCTGGCGGAGCACATGTTACCACTACACCTCCTGAGTTCCCCCACGCTCTGATCGTGGCCCACGCGGAATCCCTGCCGGATTCCCCTCACCAGGAACTGCACCCAATCCTTGTCGGGGTGGTCTTCTAACTCCATCTCCCACTGTTGCCACACCAGCGGTGTTATCACAGCCTCCGCACCTTTAAGCGGCCCGCTCCTCCTCCCTCCAGAGACCCGCTCTAGCTCCAGCAGCTGAGCCTTGTACTGGTACCCTAGGTCAACACATAATGACTCCATTCAGTACTCATGTCTCCGGGAGGCTACTTGTGGTGTGTATGTGCGGTCCTAGCTTCTACCCCCCTTTACCTACTCTCTTCTAGCCTACCCCCTTTCCTACTCCCTTCTAGCCTACACTCCTTTACCTACTCTCTCTAACCTATACCACTATTACCTACCCATCCCTACCCACTCCCCAACCCCTTTCGTTCTCATCTATTGACATCATCATTGTAATAATGCATTCCGCCCAGCTCATCCTGGGAATGACTAACAATAATACAACTATACTATAAGTTAACGATATGATGGACTGCTATCCAGCTTCCGGTTCTTTTAGGACTTGACCTCACGCTCAGCCTCTACATTCCTTGGCCCTTTCGGACATCTCGTAGCTGGGTGGTCTCCTCCACACCCAGAACAGGTGTGGGCAAAACGGCATTGCTGGCCATAGCCGCAACTCCCGCCTTTGTTGAAGCGGAAGCATGCCCCCGGCTGCCTCCTGTCTCTCTTCTGCCCACTGCCGGCTTGAGCTGGCCCTCCAACCCGGCTGCCGCCGCCGCTTCCTCCTCTGGCCTGACCAGCTGATGGGAGCGTGAGCTCTCTTACCAGCAGTGCTGCGTCCATCACGGCCCAGCTCCTGTCAGGTCTGCCTCGCCGTGCGAAAGCACCGGTCATACCGGGCCACACACTCCCAGCGGTGTCTCCTGGCTGTCTCCGCAATGGCCTCTCTATAGGCGCGGAGCTGGTCAGCCAACTCTGGCCTGGTCTCCAACCTGGCCTTCTCGAACAGGGAGAAACAGGTCCCCCACCATGAGGCATCCGGGACCTCCCCATGGCTTGCTCTCCTTCTAGCCTCTCCTGCTGGATTCTCCGTCAACTCTTCCGTCTTTTCCGGCTTGCTCCCGAGCCATGACCCTTCCTTTCGTCCCCCGTCGAAGATGGGGAACTCAGCGAATTCAACGAATTAACCCCTCTGTATACGTTTCACTGTCTTCCTGGGGAGCGGAGGCAGTCCTTCCACCAGGTGCACCTTGTCCAACGTGTTGCTCTCACGCCCCACCCACTCCCCTTCCAACAGGGGACGGACCAGCATCTTCTGCAGCCAGTCCGCGGCGCTCCTCTCCGGGGAGCAGCCTCCTGACCTCACTCCACTCTCTCGCAGCTCCTCTGCGCTAGGTTCCCCTTGGCCTACTTTTACAAAAAGGAAAACATACGACACCAACATGACTCCCATGCTGAGGTGAACGCTCTTCCCCGGCCCTTCATTCTGGCCTGTCGTACCCCCTTCCCTGGCCCGAGCCAGCTTCACTGACCCTCTGGCCTACCTCCAAGGAGGGTTCTCTGACCTCTCCCCCTGATTCAGCCACTTTACCTTGCCCCTGGCCTACCTCCAGGGAGGGGTCACCCGACCACTCCTCCCTCATATCAGCCACTTCCTTTGCCTTTTGGCCTACCTCCGAGGAGGGGTCGTCAACCCCACTCCCCCTGCTTCAGCCATTGACCCCGGCCTACCTCCGGGGGCGGGTCACTCGACTGCGCCCCCTGCTTCGGCCAATCCTTTGAACCTGGCCTACCTCCAGGGAGAGGGTCAATAGCCCCCTCTCCCTCACTTCAACCGCTCTTGGTTCAACTCTTCTCCACCTCCCCCCCCCCCCCCCCCCCCCCCCCCCCCCCCGTAAAACCCTTGACCTTATCCCTTAGTGTTGCACGGTTGGTACTTCTGTCCTTTGGCTCTGCCATGGCCCTCTCCTCCCCCGCCCCTGCTATAGGGTGGGGCCCTGTGCATGATCTCTTCTGACCCAGGCACCCGCCATATCCGCCCCCTTACTCCTGTTTTCTTTGCCCGTTGGGCTCAATAGTGGTCACGCCCAGGTAAACCTGGGCGGAGCGAGCACCAGGGACACCCTTGCTAGCCGCCAACTCGGCTCCCCACCCCGTTTGTGTGTCCCTTAAGTCCGTAACTACCAAATGCTCGCCCTCTAAGCCTCTGCTACCATTCCCTTTGGCCCTGCGACCTACCCTCCTCTGGGGTTCCTGGCCTGCCGTCCTGGCTCTCCTGATCTCTCTTGAGCATTCGCTCCATGAATGCATCCATCCTTGCTCCCTGCGCCGCCACTGTCCTCTCCAGTTCTAATAGGCGCCCACCTTCGTCCGTATACCATCCATCTTCACCGTCCATCTCCGTCAGTCTGTGATTACCCAGGCCTCTCCTCCTCTTGGGCCTACTCTCCTCTTCCTCCATGACGACAGCTTCGCTGGCGGCTCTGGTGCCGCCCGCTGCTCCCATTTTCTTACTGTCGTCCATTTACTCTCTTTTAGACTGACTTGGTCACACCCCTGGCGCATGCGCCCTCTATACCATTTAGCACACCCCGCCGCCCGGGGCGTGCCTTGCTTTATTTACTTCCGTTGGTAACCTCGGTACGCTTCGCTGGACCTGCCGATTCATACAGGGTTTTTCGCTAGGGGGGGGGGGGGGGGGGGGGGG
>WLWD01002914.1_pt1 | contig 75908 bp, 59 predicted proteins | sample 6712731 | NCBI WGS metagenome assembly WLWD01 (sample SAMN12718690, study PRJNA576275) | sponge metagenome | isolation source: marine sponge | host: Mycale hentscheli | place: New Zealand: South Island, Marlborough, Capsize Point | collected 2014-11-01 | reverse complement strand
GGTATATAAACTGTGCATACTAACCACCCTTGGGGTATTGCTATTTTTGAGTTTTAGTTTAATAGAATAGGCAGGATAAAGCTGTGTGAGGCCTGGATATGATATGTGAGGGTCTACTACCCTCTCATATCCGACCTATACGGGACCAGCCCTAGTTCGACAACTCTCCAGCAGCCCTAGTTCCTCCTGCTGACACTCATACCCCAGGAATTTACCATAGCTAGCTGCTTAACTGTTTACCCAGAGCAGCCCAGGGTAGAGTTAGATCTGGAGATAACAGCTGGCAGCTACAATGCTAAAGTAAACCTGCTAGGTGTGCTTCAATTGAATTTTAATTGAATTTTAATTTTGGGCCGGAAATTCGCTTGACACACCGCCATATTTGTGCGAAAATGCTGATAAACCAAGTTGCTAGTGGAAACTGGCGGGTAAACGGGTTCTAAAATAGTTAGAGGCTCAGGTACTGGTGGATTTAGTGCACAAAGCCCTCGGGCCTATGGCCCTTGGGCTTCAGTGCACTAAATCCACCAGTACCTAAGCGCGTATGCTCTAACTATTACATAGTTCTTCATTATAATAATATAAACATATTTTAATTCATCGATGTATCATAGCAACTCATCACTTTTCACTACCAGCATAAATCAAAGCACTTAACAATAGTAACAGTCATCAGTTCTTTCTTCATGATTCTTTCAAGAAACTGTAAAATTTTCTACTATTACTTATTTAGGCATAAAAATCTCTGAGTGTGTATGATTTAACTGATTAGCAAAAAAAAAAAAACCCTTTTAAAATTTCTAGAGCCGACCTAGACATGTGCACAAATCAATGCACAGTACTAGCACATAATAAAAGAATACACCCCTTTTCACAAATTTACTAGATCCGCCGATCGTGTATAATGTAACGGTTGTACTAGGATGGCTGAATCTGATACACTTACCTGATGAGGTCCGATATGCGCAAAACACCCCTTCTTAGTCGCGACGGCGCTGTAGGTAAAGCCCCACGTGTTCACCTCGCTATTACACACAACAATGGGCCATGTTGTGCCATGACACCTCAGTGTTAACGTAGTCGCTTGGGCTTACCGTCGCGCACATGACGACTTCTTTTGATGCCACTGATCGCATTAGACTGCTAGATGTGGTGCAGAGGATGTATTGTGTGTAGTCGAATTGCTATGCGGCACCAAATGGTCGAGAGATGGATTTCGACCCGCCGCGTGGAAAAAAAATGAAAAGAAAAACAATAACATCAGCTTAAAAGTAATGGAAATAATACAAAGCATTAATACAAAAAGGGTGTAAAGATAGAAGGAAGAAAATGTGTGAATAGTGTGTGGGGGGAGGGGAAGAATCAAAGCAAGAGAATGAGGAATAGGAAGTGAAGGAAGAATGAAACAAACAAACAGTTAAGGGTGAATAAAGGCAAAATAAAGACAGCATCTGTGGTCGTTCCACAACTCCCACGTTGTGGGATTTACCAAGCCACAACACTGCACCATGGTCAACATACCACAGTGACTGTCCTGGTTTCACCAACAATAATAAGGACACGCTTACTCTCTTGTTTCATAGCTAAATCATTAAAGGACCATCCAGTTTTATTATTACCATCAGCTGTTGAGAGACAGAGTGTGTAGCACATGTGCTAACGAGTCATGGAGACTGTATGATAAACAATATATACTGTATCACATAATTTTAATGAATAATGAGCTGATGTGTGGTTATAATAGATACTTGCTAAAAATATGGTTGCAACAATATACAACATAAGGGTAGCCCAGCGTTAGATAAATTGGAAGGAAAAAACAGTATAGAAGCATGCCAAGTGGGTGAGCACAGAGTTAATGTTACAAGAATTCCAACACTCATCACAATGTGTACAGGCCAGGATGGGTGGGGCAGGGTGTGTTTGTGTGATGTGAGCTCACCTTGTATTGGATCACATGGAACATTGCACTCCACTTATGCAGCTTCAGTGACTTCGGTAACCTCTACACACACACACACACCACACACACACACACACACACACACCACACACACACACAAACACATACACACGCACAAACACAAGCCAATTAGAATTCCATTACTGGGGACTGACTCTATGCGGGACTTGTAAGAACCCCCTCTAGATCTACCCAGGGATGAAAAAAATTTTTTTTATTTTATTTTAATCTTGAAGTGTGTTCCAATTACTCTCATATTTCCTGTCCTGAGGCTACAGGTGTGGTGAGGACTGTGGTTGTTGGGTTAGTCTTGAGAAGGTGGTTTGTCATTTGTAATGAATAGATCCATCTTGCCAGGTCAACTCCTCCAGTCATTGCAGGATATCTAGATGCAATTGTAACTAACTTAGCAGCCTTTCTGATGAATACTGTAGTTAAAATACAGTGGTCAAAATGGGTGGCATAGCTAGTTACCACTATAATCTACCTTATGAGGAGGCATTGCAGGCTGTGTGATTCAGCTTAAAGCACCATGGAGAATGACAGTCTTTAAACTATGTTACTCAATTGGTCCAAAATTGACAAAATACTGCATTATTGATCAAGTTGTGTTAATACTACTACAGCATACATGTGTATGCATGATAAATATGGATATCTTCAGGTTTATACCAAATTTTATATCTGTATAACCTGAACTTTAATAAAACATTCAGTAATGGCCAAAAAATTCAAACTTTTTAAGCCTGTTTCACTGTTAAGCTAATGAAATACATGCAACTACAATGGAAATGATTTCTAATTGTCTACTAGTTAAAACATTTAATTATATTATAGCTGCATACATTTACCCAAAGTGGCACTACTAGCCAACACAAAATCATTCCTCGACCATTTGGCACATATATCAATATAGCTCGTGCACTGCAACTGTAGATGTTGCGGTATCTCCGTCTCGTGGGCTAGGTGACACTCCCACCCCTCCCTACAGCTAGGGAAAAAAGAGGGTCTGGGGACATAGGCTATACTTACCAGCTATGACTGCAAGCAATGAAGAATGTGCATGATCTGTGGATGTAAAGAAGAAGAATTGAACCTAATTAATTACTCAAATGTGAAATTCGGGAGTGATGGAAGGTGGAAGGTGCTTTGAAGTGGGGATGGGGGGGGGGGGGGGGGGGGGGGGAGCACCATGTATCACAAGCCAAATTACTCTTATGAAAACCATTTCTGTATTTCTGCCTTCATAATTAAGTACTGTTTCAGTAAGTCTAGGAAGGAACCAGCCCATAGACACATCAAGTTAAGACCAGTTGAGGTCATGAGTGCTTTTATGGCATTGCGGTCAGTAATAACTACTATTAAAAAATGTTGAAGGGATTCAACAAGGGCCTGGCATTCCTACTCACTTTGAAGTGAGTGTTCACGAGCTTGGGTCTGTCAACTGTAGTATCAATAAATAAACTTTGTCATCTCTACAGACACGTAACACTCTACCCACTACCATGGAAAAAGCATCTCATAAATGTACATAGTCATCTGTAATGTTGGGATCAATAGTGAGATAGGAGCAATTATTAATGACAGAAATGATATGAGAATAGTCTGCCGACATCTGCTCTGACCAGACATTCTTAGGACTTGTCTTTGTGACAGAGAAAGAGAGTTAGTGTAAGGTGATGGATGGTATGAAATTATGATAGAAATTTATGAGGCCCACAATATTTTGTTAGTTATAAATATGAAACAAAAGTGATACTCGCCTAGCACATGATCTTCCCAAGAAACTCCAGGCACTTGCCTCCAAACGCATTGAGAGGGTTTGGACATTACTAAGTGTTCTACTTCTGACACCGATGACCTCCGATTTTTATTTTACGGTTGAGGTCGGGCTGCTACGCCCAAGAGTGCATTGGAGGCGAGTTTGAAGACCTTTCGCTTTGGTCGCGCTCAGGGTGAAAGCCGGCTGTTGTATTTAGGTGAGTTTTTTTTATTGGTGGTGCAATCCATCGTGACAGTCAGTCAGAGTCTCGCGTAGCCAGACCCTTTAACTAACAGCTACGCTGGGAAAGGGTCTGGTGGCATTAGTACATAGAGTACCAGTTCAAAAGGAATGTAATTAGTCCATCACCGATGCTCCGCGGTTAAACCCTGTGATTTTGTGACAATAATAATGCTACTGTTATAAGCTAAGCTAGTACGTTGTACCTTATAGCTACCAATAAGTGCCATAAGGCAGTTATGGCAAACCTTCACAGTGCAAGAGATATTCTGTACAAGCATTTAGCTAGTATTGAAGTTTTTCGTGTGCGGTATTTTTACGTTTACATACCTGTTTTTTTTTTGTTGTTGTTGTTGTTGTCAATATCAAAGAGCAAAACTTTCTTATATATCCACCATTTTACAAGACGTAAAAGTATTCGTCCTGCAGCCCTTTCATGAATCCTAGTGTTTTTCACCTTATTTGCAGCAATTTCCACTACCCAATTCCTCTATTATAGTACATACACGGAAGTCTTGGAATGACAACCACCACCGGAACTACAACTTCCGCCTGAGATCTGGAGGGTATTGAACTGGTACTGTGATCTAATGCCACCAGACTCTTTCCCAGCGTACATGTAGCTGTTAGGTAAAGGTCTGGCTACGCGAGACTAAGTCAGTCACAGGTCTAGCTAGTCTGGTATCTCTTAGTAGCAGCAACGACTTGTGCAAATGACATCACAGGTTTATTGCGTTATCATTAACATGTGGGCTTAAATCAATCGTGAGTCAAACATTTTGTTGCTAGTAAACATTTTGTTGGATTGTCTCTTTGGGACTGTGGTGTTTCAATAATGCAGAATGACAACAACAGTAATGGCTGGTTCACACTTGTGTAGGAGTTGGTCTATACAAGTGACAAACTCTGGAAAAAAGCACTCTTTCGTACCCTGTAGTGAGAGCTACAAAAACATCTCTTTTTAAAATTCCGTTTCATCTGCTCTGGCTTTACGCACGAAACTAACTTCTAAACACGCTGTTCATCACTTGATCTCCCATAGCTAACAACATGGAATAAACTGGCACGCATTGAATATGTGGTTGAGGAATGCGCTTAATTAACGATTCTGCAATCTGATTGGAGCGCCACTATTTTGGTGCCGGCGCAAGTCGTTGATACTGGAGCTACCAGACCCTTTCCTTCCTGAGGCGCCGCCAGACTAAGGTCTAGCTATATGCCAGAATGCTTTAGCTATGCCAAAGTGGTTGGTGATATTCCATCCTGCTTTATGCTGTTGTATTCATTTATGCTGAAGTAGTTGTATTCGTGGTGAAGGGGTTGTATTCCATGCTTTATGCTGAAGATGTTGTATGGTGTGTACCAGCAAATGTCAGTTACCAGTCTGTTGTGTAATTTTTGAGAGGCATAGTGATGCAGTTTAGATCATTCTATTTGCTAGCTGTTACTTGTTGGACTACTCGCGTCAATAACTCTAATTCTAGTATGTTTTGACCAAGTTTGCTAATCTTCTTCAGGTACAGAAAATAGGGTACAGAGTATTGCTATTTTCTGTACCTGAAGAAGACCAGCAAACTTGGTCGAAACATACTATATTGGCTATATTGATGCCTCATTAAAATAGATCCACACCTGTAGTGAAATTATGAATTATTGTAGTTTTTATGATTGATGTCCTTTTCCTATTTTCTGTTTTCACTGTTATTGTCATCTCTTACCTGATATGGTCAGTCACGTGGGATATATTTTTATGTTGGCGAAAGTAGTGTAGTTCCTCTATAGTTAGCTAGTTGGATGTAAAACACTTCCAATACACCCACTTGGTCTTCATTAAAGTTGGAATCCGTCTCCTTTGTCCACATGATTTTATGTGATGTATCTACCGGGATCCCTCGTGCAATCGTTTCTCAGCCCTTCGACGCGCTGTTTTCTCTCAACATCCATGCTACATGGTGCCTATTGTCAGCCCACTTTGTCGTTTGTCACACCTGGTGTCCTGTTCGACCACGTTCACATAGATCTCTTCCGTCCTCTCGGGGATTCAGCTACATGCTCACCTGCATTGATAGGTTCACCCACTAGCCTGAACCATTCCTCTCACGGATATCACCGCTGAGACTATAGCCAAGGCCTTTGTGAATGGATAAATCAATAGCTAAAGCATTATTATATTTGGAACATAAAATTGTTAAGCAATGACAGTCATGCAGTCGTTTATGCAGTTTGGCTGCTATATCCTCACTCTTAATTTTTAATACTGCTCTTTTGCATTTTTGGTTTCTTTACCCAACAGTCTGACATGACACTATGTTAAAATACTTACCACTTAATCTTAATTTTACCAAATTTTTTTTTTTTTTAGTTTTACACTAACTAACAATAATACTGTCTACAGTGTATGTAGTTTATCTTTGTAATCTTTGACCTATGCGATTACAAGAAAGTGCCATTCCCAAAGATGACATTCAAACAGTTTAGTTTGTTGCAGTTGTTCTAATGTATTTGTCATTCTAATTACTGTTATTGCATATTTATTTATAGACGAAATGAATTCAAAGGCAACAAAGTGGATTCTTTCCACAACTTGTATTGGCTATCTACTATTCTGCTTTTTATGTTACTACACTTTGGTCTTCTCAAACAAGAAACCTCCACACATTACTGAGTCTGAATATCCACCAATAGCAATTACTTCTACATATCCAACAGCAGTTAATCACACTTTCCATGAACCATTCTCTAAAGATCTTATTGTTCACACTTCATTTTTTGACTCTCGTCCTAGAGATGGTAATATGAACCTAACTGTTATATTTATTACTGTCAATAAGGCTATTTTAGATAAAGGATGGATTGTAGGTTGTGGAGTTGATGGCAAAAATGCCATAAACTTTACCCTGTACTCGGGTTTTGAGAACTATCTAATGCATAACTGGATTAAAAAGAAGAATCCATTCCGGTATGAGAACGGGCGAGTACATTGTTATAATATGCCAGGAACCAATGGCAGTGAAGTTCATGTAGTTTACAAGACTGGACCAAGTTCTCCAGAGATCAGAGAGACATCTCAACATCCTCTTTTCTTTCCTGCTCCAAGAGTGACTCCTACAGGCAAGTACAATTTTACAACTGTCACCTGCTCTAAAATTCATAATCGAAAGGCAAGCTTTATTCACGAATTTGTTCAATACCAGAAGACCCTCGGGGTAGATCATGTTCACTTCAGTATCTTAGATCATTTTATAACTGACAAAGGATTTGATGATTTGATTGTGAACGATTCTTTTTTATGGAAACAATATGAAGAAGGGTATTTATCATTCAGTGTGTGGAAAGAGTGGTATGCAGACAGTCGTGTAAAAGGTGGAGAGCTTTCTCTGCATTCTGAGATTCTCCGCAAAGTGGGCTGTATCTATCGTTATATTGGAACATACGACTATGCAATGCCACTAGATACTGATGACTTCTTTGTGCCGAGAATCCCAGGAAAGACTCAATTGAAGGACTACATTTTGAAGTTCTGTTTCTCAAAGCCAGCAGGCTCATGCCAGTTTAACTGGATCTGGTACTATCCAGGTTGTGGACTTACAGGCAACATAACAGATGGAAATGTTACAGATCATTTGAAGACTTTTGTTTATAATCCTAACCTTCGCAGTTATAAGTCTGTACACAATACCCAAGTTTATTTAGATTCCTCTTTTCATGATGCAAGATGTGCCAAATGTTTGGCACCAGGATACTCCATGGTTCATGTTTCCAATCACACAGCTTATTTTGCTCACAACAGATATTATGGACATTCTGAACCCTGTAAGAGAAAAACTCCAGTATTTTATCAGTGATTACCAAATAGACTACTTAGCTATGTAGCTAGCACACAACATGCATGGACAGTGAGAACCATACAAAAGTTTAATATTTATTATTATTCTTAATAGATTTTTTTTATAAAATAAAGTAGTTTTTTTTTTTTAATGTTTGGTGTTACTACTTTGCTTGGGTTTTTTTATTTTATTTTATTATTTTTTTTTTTTTTTTGTATGGTAAATATTGTTGGAAATGCACCAATCAGTAAAACATATTTGTACTATTATTAACTTGTTTTCTGTTAATAATTTTGTGTATCATGCCTGTGTTGAATTTATTCACTTCTTTTCATTACTTTTTTTCCTTCCTATTATAAACATGAAGTATGTGGGCGGAGGACAGGAGAGAGAAGCAGAAGGAAGAAGTGGAGAGAGAAAGAGGAAGAGATAAAGATAGACAAGAGACAAAGAAGAAGAGAACGTTCATGTGTGTGTCATATAAACAGTTTTAATTTATTAGCAGTGTATTTTCATCTTATCATAATGTAAACGTATGTAGTGTAGTATATAAGTTTGTGCCCGGAGATCACTATTCACTTATATGTGCGCATGCGTGACCCGGAACTTATAAACTCTGGTCTCGCATGCATGCGTCTATCAGTTCCCCTTATAATATCCCAATTTTAGTACAGATTTAATACTCTGTCAAAAGGTGCGGGTGGGAGAACTCTGGTGGCAGCGAGTCACCGGAGAGCATTAGTAAGCTGAGAAGATAGCGAACCTTCTGCCTCTGGCAGCTTTACCGTTTCCTTTGCCAATCCCTCAGTTGGTGGCAAGCAGTGGAGAGAGACCGCTCCCACAATTGGAGGCAGCGGTGGTGAGACGAGTTTTCCTACGTTATCAATTGAGCTACTACTTGGACGTCTACTGCCGATTTCAAACTCGGGTAGACCGTTCCTGTGCGTTTTCTGTGGCCTAACTTGTGCGTCTGACTGCTGCTACCGACCGATTTCAAACGAAAGACGTTATGTGCAGAACGGCTGACCCTCACCTTTGACCTCACGCGATGTCCTTTGCGCGCGCTCTTGTTGCTAGCTGTCACCTTCGACCTTTGTGGAAAGTTGTCCTTGGTGACCCTGCAAGATTGATTTAGGAGGTGGTTCGTTTTGTTGGCTAGGCTGTATTTGTGCTACACGTGAGTGATGATAAAGGAGAAGAGGACTGCAATGGCAGGAATTCACTTATGCTATGCGATAACAAGTAAGTGTACTAAATACTGTGATGTGTAGTGTTTAATAGATAGCTAATGAATTGTATTTAGGAGTTTTGCAAATTATTTGACATGACAAAAAAAACAGAGTTTTCTTTAAACACCTCTCCCCGCCAAACTTGTAAAGCATGTAACTGTCTGAACTAATCATTTCTGCTGCCAATTTATTGCTGAAAGTGTGGGTTATCGAATAATGAGTAATAGCATGGGTAACAGTGCTATTAGGGATCAACAGCACTCGTAAAGCAATTGAAATAGTACTGAGAGAGTGCTATTTCAATTGCTTTACGAGTGCTGTTGATCCCAAAAGTACAGGTTACCCGTGCTGTCACTCGCTAATAGTAGGCCATCTTTTTTTTTTTTATCATTTGCACTTGTAGCTACACTGTATCAGTCACTCACTATCTTTGTATTTCAGTTAGATTCCTCTGGAATTTCGATTTCAACCTATTGCTCCTCTTAAAATGTTGAAAACTTTCCGTCTAATATGGGTAGAGCTTCTGTGGTACAGAATGACATTGTCTCCAACTAGAATCTCTCCAACTGTACGTTTCCAAGGTTAATACTGCATGCGTGCACACTTATCCGTATTATTTTACTTAGCTACTGTGGTATTTCACTTAGTTTCCACTTAGTTACCGTGCTATTTCACTTAGTTACGCACTATTTCACTTTCTCTGTGCGACTTCAATTGAAGAGTGATTTTCCCACACATTTTTGAATGGGCAATTTACGTGCCGTACTATTAGATTTAGAAATTGTTGTGACAATACGCCATCTGACAAGGAATAGTCTGAGAGAACAAACTCAAAACCTGTTTCATTTTGGTTTTCTTCATGTACATGTTCCATATCATCGTCAGGAGTGGCAGTAAACACTCGGCCACTGTAACTAATGAAATGCCCCCCCCCCCACCTCCCTAGTACTTTAGTGAGATTGTGTTGTTGTTTTTTCCCATTAGTGTACTGGCAATTTTTAATTAACAGTGGTATACATGATGACAGTGGCTAAGGTGTAAGGCTAAGTAGGAAAAATAAATAATACAAAAAAAAAAAAAAAGAGGGGGGAAATTTTTATTCTAAGTCTTGACACAGAATTACATCTTATAAGGTGTATTGCATGATTAACTTTAATGTCGATTTCCCCCCCCCCCCCTCCCCCATTAACTTAGCTCCCCCTTGGGTGACAAGCCGGAAGAGCCTAATGATGATAGGGATAATAGGGTGTTGAACTTGTCTACAATCTGTATGGGTCATGAGATCCTCAGAAGTGTGTCTAAGAGTTGGCCAGAGATATATTTATCGTATTGACAGTGGTTAGTGTGCAGCAGTTCAATATGATGGGATTTCTTGGATAATATTTGTTTGACTAGGTATAAACATGCTTGATTATTAAAGTTCAATGTTTTTTTTTTTAATAGCAGCCTAAATGTTTGATTAAAAAAACATTTAGGTATGACTAGTGGTTTGAACTTTAATAATCAAGTATGAATACGATGGGATGGAAGTCAACGGCTTCTATATCGATATCTGAACACAGCTGATGTCTTTTATAGTAGGCCTTCACTATGTATAAAGAAATTTGTAAGTAAGTAGCTGCAGTCAACAACTCCACATTAGTTCTCAAGATGTCTGGTCGAAGCATTTATTTGAAGTGAGAATTCATATCAGGTGGATTTCTTACTCTCAGGCTCACTGCCTATGTATTCTGCACTATCAGGCTCACGGCCGTCTATTCTCTCACTGTTAGGCTCGCCGCCTGTCTAGTCTTACACTATCAGGCTCATATTCTCTCACTATCAGGTTTACTGCATGTCTACTCTCACTCGCAGGCTTGCTGTCATCTATTCTCTCACTCTCACTCAGGCTCGCTGCCTGTCTATTCTCACACTATCGGGATTCTGCCTGTCTATTCTCACTCTCACTCAGGCTCGCTGCCTGTCTATTCTCTCACTCAGGCTTGCTGCCTATCTATTCTCATACCAGCAGACTCATTGCCTACCTATTCTCACACTATCAGACTCACTGCATCTGTGCACTCTCAGACTCACTGCCATCCAATCTTGCACTATCAGACTTGCCTACCTAATCTTGCACTGACGCCCAGGGCCTATCTATTCTTGCATGCACTATCAGGCTTGCTGCCTATGTATTCTCAGGCTCACTGCCTATGTAGTCTCAGGCTCACTGCCTATGTAGTCTCAGGTTCACTGCCTATGTATTCTCAGGCTCACTGCCTATGTAGTCTCAGGTTCACTGCCTATCTATTCTCAGGCTCACTGCCTATGTATTCTCAGGCTCACCGCCTATGTATTCTCAGGTTCACTGCCTATCTATTCTCAGGCTCACTGCCTATGTAGTCTCAGGTTCACTGCCTATCTATTCTCAGGCTCACTGCCTATGTAGTCTCAGGTTCACTGCCTGCCTATTATTCTCTCGCTGCCTGTGTACTCTTTGAGCTGATGGAAGCAAATTAATTTAATATTAGAATTCCACCATGTGTTAACAATGTTACTGCAAACATGTCTTGTATCTATATCAGAAAGGCCAATCTTCCTGTAGCATATTGCCCATTTTTGTGAAATAACATGTAATGTACATGTATTACATTGAGCGACCAATAGTTTAGTTACATGTATTACAAGTGCAACATATGTAGTATTCTTCAAAATACTTATGTAAAGATGGTTATGATGTTTTGTACTGCTTAGAAAAGTTTTGTACTGCTTAGTAAAGTTTAGTAGAATTTTTTACAATCTATCTTTATTTTGCTCTCTGTTAAATTCTCAGGATTAAGCAAAACTATCTCAAACTGCAAAAAATTATTTGCTCACATGATTACGACGTGACGATAGGGGGACCTTTTCCACAACAGTTAGTACCCTATGTGAAGCCAACAGCTTCATGTTTTCTCAAACTTTCATGTTTTCTCTGACTGCCAGAACAACTATAACATTTACATTTTATTTCATCATTAGTATTCACGCATGCTTATTTGTTCTTATTTTCGTGTACCGTTGATCGTCGTGATGTTTCGTTTTTTTGTTTATATTTATCACCTAGAACACTGTCATTGACTGTTCTTACTGGAACTCTGACGCTACCATACCCGCTAGTGGGTCTTCACTGCACTAGTTACTCTGTTTCTGCTTGGTGTAGTGTGTGTCAATAGACTACGCTGGGATTAAGTCCTCAACTTGCTGGATAGTCCCTCTTGTACGTGCACACTGAGGGCTAATAATAATAGTAACAAATTGTAAAGATTTCGTGTGTTAATATTAACTTATGTTCTTCGTATTCATCAATCACCAGCGTTATTCATTTAAAATCATATATAAATTTTAGTTACTTTGAATGTAAATTCAATACAGACTACTGTGTGTAAGTATTGCTGATACGTTGGTAGTTGGGATTTAGTTTGTATTGCAAGTAGGCATTGATCTTTGTATATCAGATAGGATTGCAATCTTCACTTTGAATCTCTCTAGTGAGAATGTTCGCGGATTCTTCATCATCAGTGATGTGTTCCACCTCAGTTTATTTCTCTTATTATAACAATCTTGTTTCAATACTCTATACTTGTATTATATGCCACTTAATTGTTTTATTTACCCCGCCCTTATAATTGTTATATATTTTTTGGTTGGTGGGTGGTTTATTTGAATAGATGAATCAGGTAAACACTTAATGCAAAACTATAGCAGAGACATTTGGAAAAGCTGAGCAGAGGATAAAGGGTAGGAGCAGGTGGTAGCATTACTAATTAACATCTCCTTTTCCTCACTCAATTACGCAGATACCCATTAATTGGGTTAACTGAAAAACAACAACAACAAACAAATAACTTCATCAAGTGATACTATTATGGATAAATTAATAGTGCTAGTAGAGAGAGAAGAGTGTGGAGGAATTTAGTTTAAAGAAGGGGGAAAGGTGTGTCCCCCTTTCGGTATCAAACAATGCAGAAATCATTAGTGACCTTAATAATTGGTGCACTTTGTTTTCAAGAGGCTTTATCTTTCATTAATACACTATCTGTTGTTGATTTTTACATTAATGAAAGATAAAGCCACTTGAAATGATAGTCAACAAGGCAGTACTCATTGTGACATAAAAAACAACAACGTACATTACTGAAGGTTACATCTCCAGGTAAAGTAGGAAATATATGCTCGTCAAATTATTAAGTTGAGCTTAGAGTGACAGGGTGATGGAAGTGGAGTGGGGGTGTACAGGGGGTCACACACTGTGGAGATTTAAATGATAAGAAACAGTTTTAGTTATTTTTTTACCAATTAAATACTTAATAGCTTTAATAGCATATTTTTTCAAAGATATGGTTTGAGTGGCGTGGGAAGGGGGGGGGGGGGCATAATATTTTTACACAACTTTAAAATGTGATTTCTCGCATGAACACCTGCAAACCACAAAAAAAAACTTGCCCTTAGAGCCTAGTCTCGCATAGCCAGACACTTTACCAATCGCTACGCGGGAAAGGGTCTGGTAGATTGACATTGAGCAGTTTGTTCAGTTCCCCTTGCTAATTGGGGAGACCGCAAACAATAGGTGATGTAATATCCTGTGACATAAGACTGCTCAAACTTTTGCGCGTGTAGTATTTCTGTGCACAACTCTCCAACAGCCGTGTCAAAACTCTTCCTTTAGATGATGCCATTAGTTATGCTAAGCAGTGACTTGGCCTAGCTTTTTAAAGATATCTGCAGTTGGAAGTTTCGCTTAGCAGCAAAATACAGTTGTTGCTTTGTCATGCTTGTACAAGTAACATTTCTTCATGGCAATACAGAACAAGCTCTGCCTACTGATCTGAACAATTCACGCGCCTGAAAATATTTAACGATTTACACCCACACTAATTGAACCACAGTTAACCACTTGCTGACTAAGCAAGAACAAACTGCTCAATGTCAGTCTACCAGACCCTTTTCCCGCGCAGCAATTGGTAAAGGGTCTGGGTACGCGAGACTACTTAGAGCCCACCCATACCGAATCATCTTCCTCACTGTTTGCATTGCTCTTAAATTTACTACTTTTGCATTGTTTGTAACAAGAGGAGTCCATCTGAATACTTTCTGACTGGCAAGCAACACCCCATTTTTGTAATTAGAGCAAAGTTTAGTGAAGCCATCCAACATTTTGATGCCATTTGTACAGGATCCTGATAGATATGAGCACAATGTTGCAATCATAAGTACTGGTACTCTCTGTATCACATGCACATACATGAACAACTGTGGCATGTAAGTTTCAATTATTACAAATGGCATGTTAAGTTTCAATTATTACAAATTATTGTATCAGCCCATGAGTAAATTGTAGAGCTTTTGCTGCTATGTCTGTACAAATTAAAGATTTTGTTGTGCGGCTCGTCACACCTGTTTCCTCATGTACAAACTCATATATTGTATACACTTACACATGTACATGTGTGTAGCATATAAAGTGCCATTGTGGTCTCTTTCATTCATCTTAGTAAGAGGTACTTTCTTGCTTTTTTTCCCTTCTTACATTCATAATGTATATTTAGTTTTCTAATTAAGCATTCCTATTTAATGGTTATTATTGAGACCTTTATCAAGTAGAGATGAGCAGTGTAACATCAAGTGCTGTACTGTACTGTAGTGAAAACAGCATTGTGTTCCTGAAAGGAGCACTGAACCTTTGGTAACATATAATTACTTTCCCTTCTTTGTTACAGGTTTGAGATGCAAGAGTGTCCAAGGAATTGCCATGGATACGTTTCCAGTGACGATTCAATCCTTGTTCGAAGGAAAATCTACTGGAATATTGAGGACAACTAAACTTATCACTGACACTGTCATAATCCAACTCTTTAAGAGTTTCTTCATACTGGAAATTTACAGTATTTTATTTTTATGGAATAGTTCATTAGTATTTTGTCAATGGCATTGGGAATATTATACTAGCATACAAACAAACTGCATTTTCAGAATAAAGTTGACTAACATAGTACTCAAGGTTTCTTCAGTTAGTGACCTCTTAGTGCTGCCTTGAGGCATCACGTCGATCGTACTTAAGTTGTATTTAACTAGTAATACAATGCTACCATTTACTCTAACACATTGGAGAAACATTTCTATGAACAAATTGGGGTGGGGGAGGGGGGAAGGGAGGAGGCGGCGAGTGAGATTCATGGACCCAGGAAAAGTACTTGTGTTGCTCTCACTGTCGCTACTATAATATATATACACATGTAGTTTGCTCCATTCACTTTATGGAGTTGTGGTCTGTCGACTTAAGAATATGTGTCACCAGTATAACATTTACTTCAACTTAGAATAAGCAGTCACGCCCAAAATTGAAGCCACACCCTTTGATTGGAACAAGTATTATAATTATAAAACTACAGTTGCAAAATATTGATGTGTACACAGCTATTTTTCCAAGTGATCATGTAGTGTACTAGCATGATTGAGGTGCTGCTTGGGGTGGGTCTGTCGGCACACAAATGGTCAGCCCCACAGAGATGGTCAGCCCCCACAGTAATGGTCAGCCCCGCAGCTAGCGACGGTCAGCCATATGTGCATGCGCACGTGCTTAAGGTTCAAAGTTCATTTGATCGGCTGCGCTCTGAGGTCAAAGGTGAGGGTCAGCCGTTCTGCACATAACGTCGTCCATTTCAAACGGACGACGTTATGTGCAGAACGGCTGACCCTCACCTTTGACCTCAGAGCGCGGCCAATCAAATGAACTTTGAACCTTAAGCAAGTGCGCATGCGCATATGGCTGCCCATCTCTGCGGGGCTGACCATTGCTGCGGGGCTGACCATTTGTGTGCCGACAGACCCACCCCAAGCAACCTCAATCATGCTAGTACATTGGAAAAATAGCTGTAGGTACACATCAATATTTTGCAACTGTAGTTTTATAATTGTAATACTTGTTCACTCAACAATCAAAGGGTGTGGCTTCAATTTTGGGCGTGACTGCTTATTCTAAGTTGAAGTAAATGTTATACTGGTGACACATATTCTTAAGTCGACAGACCACAACTCCATAAACTAAAGTGAATGGAGCAAACTACATGTGTATGTATCTAGTAGCGACAGTGAGAGCAACATACAAGTACTTTTCCTGGGTCCATGCATCTCACTCGCCTCCTCCTCCCTTCCCCCCTCCCCCACCTCCCCTCCCCAATTTGTTCATAGAAATGTTTCTCCAATGTGTTAGAGTAAATGGTAGCATTGTATTACTAGTTAAATACAACTTAAGTACGATCGACGTGATGACTCAAGGCAGCACTAAGAGGTCACTAACTGAAGAAACCTTGAGTACTATGTTAGTCAACTTTATTCTGAAAATGCAGTCTGCTTGTAAGCTAGTATAACATTCCCAATGCCACTGACAAAATACTGATGAACCATTCCATAAAAATAAAATATGTACTGTAAATTTCCAGTATGAAGAAGCTCTTAAAGAGTTGGATTATGACAGTGTCAGTGATAAGTTTAGTTGTCCTCAATGTTCCAGTAGATTTTCCTTCAAACAAGGATTGAATCGTCATTGGAAACGTATCCATGGCAATTCCTTGGACACTCTTGCATCTCAAACCTGTAACAAAGAAGGGAAAGCAATTACATGTTACCAAAGGTCCAGTGTTCCTTTCAGGAACACAATGCTGTTTTCACTATAGTACAATACAGCACTTGATGTTACACTGCTCATCTCTACTTGATAAAGGTCTCAATAATAACCATTAAATAGGAATGCTTAATTAGAAACTAAATATACATTATGAATGTAAGAAGGGAAAAAAAGCAAGAAAGTACCTCTTACTAAGATGAGTGAAAGAGACCACAATGGCACTTTATATACTACACACATGTACATGTGTAAGTATACAATATATGAGTTTGTACATGAGGAAACAGGTGTGACGAGCCCCACAACAAAAACTTTAATTTGTACAGACATAGCAGCAAAAGCTCTACAATTTACTCAAGCGAGCCTGAGTGAGAGTGAGAATAGACAGGCAGCGAGCCTGATAGTGTAAGAATAGACAGGCAGCGAGCCTGAGTGAGAGTGAGAGAATAGATGACAGCAAGCCTGCGAGTGAGAGTAGACATGCAGTATACCTGATAGTGAGAGAATATGAGCCTGATAGTGTAAGACTAGACAGGCAGCGAGCCTAACAGTGAGAGAATAGACGGCCGTGAGCCTGATAGTGCAGAATACATAGGCAGTGAGCCTGAGAGTAAGAAAATAGACATGCAGCGCGAGTAAGAAAATAGACATGCAGCGCGAGTGAGAGAATAGACAGGCAGAGAGCCTGATCGTGTGAGAATATACATGCAGCGAGAGTGAGAGAATAGACAGGCAGAGAGCCTGATCATGTGAGAATAGACATGCAGCGAGAGTGAGAGAATAGACAGGCAGTGAGCCTGATCGTGTGAGAATAGACATGCAGCGAGAGTGAGAGAATAGACAGGCAGAGAGCCTGATCGTGTGAGAATAGACAGGCAGCGACTGTGATAGTGTGAGAATAAATAGAGTGAAGGGCAGCGTGCCCTGCATAGACTCTTTCAAAGGGGCCCCCGGACAGACCATCACACCTTTATTTGATGGAAATCTAACTATATGTACTAGAACCGCCTACCCATGCTCTCTATAATGCCACACTGGCAATAGTGTAGTGTGGCTTATGAGTCCCAAGACACATCCAGCACTACAGTTCATTCTCTAATCTCTCTCATTATGTAACCCCTATTTGCTCCGCCTCCCTTCTCATGTAACACTCTCATGTCAGCATAAATATCAATTACAGCATGCAACCTGACCGATTCAGGAGTTTCCAAGCTTTCGAGAATACTGATCACTTTGACAGAGCCAATCTTGGCAATATGGCCATTACTAAATACTGCACATAGTTAACATGCAATGGACAATGATGATCATATATTTTTGCATGAAGGTTCGAATAAGAAGAGTAGGAGCCGGCAATGCACCCCACACCTGTAACGAAGGCTTACGCCTGATCATAACGAGGGTTGGCAGCATGATTTCGTGATTTAGAGATTGCAACTGTTGGGTAGAGTAACAGCATTAGAACAGAGTCCAACTCTTAACATAACTGTACTAGTTAAGCAAGGCAAATGGACCGGCAGCATGCCCATGTATTATCGAGCCATAGAACTCCTATTTTCAGCTGATTGCATCAATGAAGGCCATTCACCACTGACTGATGATTTAGATCCTATTAATCCAACCTGACCTACAGAAAGCTAATTACATAGAGTACAGTAGTGTATATCTCCAGCCCCTTACTATTTAAATAATACCACCACTGATGAGCAGCCATCCTTAGAGAGTTAATAGTTCCGGGTGAACCAGCCATTCTGGCAAGGAAGTAACAGGTAGCTGCTAGGCTTAGGCTACAAGCACTGAGAACAGTGGCTATCAGGACTAACGTACTTGTGCCCGGATGCCATTGCTCCACATGTGACACTCCACACGTGATCGCTTAGCCGAATGGTCGCAGTATTTGCAGGTCCTCTGCCGACCTTTACCTGGGCTCGGGTGATGTGATGGTGGGCTTAATTAGTGTGGGTAAAACCACTAAGATAATAGCAAATTTTTCTCGTTCTAACAGCTAATAATTATTTCAGCCGAGAATGACTGAATAACCACTAAGATATTTCATGGCACATGAATTATTCAACTCAGTCAGCCATATAGAAATACAACACACACAAAAAGTTAGAGCAGTCTTACATCACAGGATATACCACCTTATTATGTCATCTATTGTTTGTGGTTTTCCCAATTAGTGAGGGGAACTGAACAAACTACTTAATGTCAGCCTACCCGCCGCATAGCAGTAGGTAAAGGGTCCAGTAAAGCGAGATTTAATATGACGTGATCAAAATAGATCCTAAAGCCTGTCAGGAATAAATAATGTGCTTATAAACTACAAGCCAGAGACACAGATGGATAAAATTTAAAAAATTGTTCAGATGTGCCCACACTTGACTGCCATTGCAGGGCTCCTCTAAAAGGTTCTAAAAGAACTAAAACGTTCCGCAGACTGGAATATTTTTAGAGATGTTCCAACTGAGGGAAACCAAGCATTCTACTTGGTACAGCTACAGCTGGTAATTTAGTGAAATGAAACTCATAACCGCTAAATGACAAAACTGACTAACAGAACAGAACTTGTTATCCTACATAATAGAGACTCATTGCTATGTAGAATACATGGGGTATAACCTCCTAACTAGAACTGAACTAGACACAGCTGATGCCAATGCCACTGAAGGTCATAGATTACACAAAATAAAGTTAGCTGAAATAATAGACATCTTCCAACAGTACAGCCACAGGATCATGTGTTAATGTTACTGCATTAGTCACTCCTCGACTGCAATAGTGTTCCCCAGGAATTAAATCGGCAATTTTTGGGAGGCACAAATTCACTTAGGGGGAAATCACAGGTTATATTGCATAAGATCAGCCTTCAGAAACTTGCCAGAGTACGGACTAGCATTCAGATCACTAAGATTATCAACATCTTGCGATAGTAGTGGTCTCATATACAGTGACATCTGATTACATTACTTGACATGCATACTTACATGTATATTTATTGACACAGACACACACCCATTTTTGTCCTAGGTGACCACAACAAGCTAGCCAGAGCCACTAATTGCTCCGAGTGTTGGTGATACCTTCTAGTAATGTAGACCTATTGGAATCAATACTTCCTTATTACAAACCCACTCTAGAGAACACTCACCTTGCGATTGCTTCAGCAATGTCAGGTAACTCTATGATCAAATGTTGACACTTCTTGAGCCATCATTCACAGCTAGTCTAAGTCAGAGACATCGAAAGCAGCTTCACCCACTCCATCCCACTACAAGGAAAAGCAATAGAAAAACAAAACACACAGAAGTGAATAAATGCAATCATGAATTCAACTTATATTCTGCAAGCTAATCCCGCCAAGAAATTGTTAGGGACAGTTTATCAAACTCTAGCTGAGAGGTATAGTCTCTTAAAAATATTCACTAACACGGCGGTTCTGGATCTCTAGATTGGAGTCAGTTGTTACACAACAAGAGGTAGAGGCATGCATGAACACATACTGTAGTATAATGCAGAAATAGAACGGTCAAGAAAGTGTGGTAAAAAACCACAACAACATTAATTTTAGAGGTTAGTGACAGGGAAGAAACGTCAACTCTATATATTATAGAAGAAACATTCCTACACAGGAAATTAGTTGCAAATCAAAAGCAAAGCAAATTTTCTTGCTGCCGCTAGGCGGTCACGCGCACCTGGCAGAGCCAGGATGCCTGTGCACTGAGCAGGCACTGTGAGCCGTGCAAGCAAAGCTCCTGGAGCCGGGCTAGGAACTCGCAGGAGAACAGGCCTTTCCTCACAGCAAGTGGTGTGGGCACCCGAAGTCCCACTTGGACCATTGCTGTTTCATGAGAAAAGGCCTTGAATTTGCACCCCAGCAAATGCCAGGTACCCAATCACAGCTGGGTGGACTGGTGGGGCTGGTGGGAGGCAGATGGAAAATCAGATGGAAAAATTGCCTGAGTTGGGCTTGAACTCAGGACCTCGGGCCCTGAGCCCACTACTAATGAATGACAGGATTCAGTTTTGATCAATACTCATTCACTGATTAAAAATTTAGGTATCACAAGTTACGACTAAGGATGAAGTGATGGTAAAATAACTTAATTAAGTATTACATAAAGATTCATTATTACTACATAAAAATATACAGCTTCATACTAAAATATATTTATTTTTAATTTCTGTAGTATCTGTGGAATAATAGTTCAAATGTTTCGGCTCCATGTAGCCTTCATCAGTGACTTTTTAAAAGTAATAAAATAAAATACATTTCTCTTCCCATCATATTTTAATGTATAAAGTAAGGCTACAGAAAAAACCCAACTTTATACAGGTAAATAAAGTGGTTTCAACACAGAATAGTATGACATTCACTTCTAACATTCAAATAAACTGAATCAAACCTTCTCTTGCTTGCTGCTCTCACACTCCTAGCACTCTTTCTATCATTACAGATTCATCACCTCTTCCTACTAATACCTGTATTAGGTAGACATCTATTGCTACTGGACTTAGTACTGCTTGATAATACTGGCTTCCCTGAGGCATCATTACTTTCTACAGTTCTAACCCTAAGGAAAACGGCTGCACAGGTAGCTAACTATCTGTCCTTGCTTTCTTCTTCTCTAACATGGCTAAATTCGCCAGAAGCTTTTAATAGCCTCAAAGGTTGTAAAACAAGAAGCCGTAAACTCCTGATCGAATGGTACAAAAAATTGGTAAAGGTTACATAACAAAAGAAAGTTTTAGCCATTGTCAGAATGAGCAGTCTTTTAGACGTCTTTTGATTACCGTATGCCACATATAACTTTAATATTGTATTTTTTATGATTCTTTAAAGTGATAGACTTCCGTGGCTGCATTAATGCGGCCGCAATTGTTTTTGTTCCCCATTTAACTTCAATAAATCCACCTGATTGATATGAATTCTCACTTCAAATAAATGCTTCGACCAGACATCTTGAGAACTAATGTGGAGTTGTTGGCTGCAGCTACTTACTTACAAATTTCTATATACATAGTGAAGGCCTACTATAAAAGACATCAGCTGTGTTCAGATATCGATATAGAAGCCGTTGACTTCCATCCCATCATTCATACTTGATTATTAAAGTTCAAACCACTAGTCATACCTAAATGTTTTTATTAATCAAACATTTAGGCTGCTATTAAAAAACAACAACATTGAACTTTAATAATCAAGTATGTTTATACCTAGTCAAACAAATATTATCCAAGAAATCCCATCATATTGAACTGCTGCACACTAACCAATGTCAATACGATAATGTATATCTCTGGCCAAATCTTAGACACACTTCTGAGGATCTCATGAAATTTTCCCCCTCTCTTTTTTTTGTTTGTATTATTTATTTTTCCTACTTAGCCTTACACCTTAGCCACTGTTATCATGTATACCACTGTTAATTAAAAATTGCCAGTACACTAATGGGAAAAAACAACAACACAATCTCACTAAAGTACTAGGGAGGTGGGAGGAGGGGGGCATTTCATTAGTTACAGTGGCCGAGTGTTTACTGCCACTCCTGACGATGATATGGAACATGTATATGAAGAAAACCAAAATGAAACAGGTTTTGAGTTTGTTCTCTCAGACTATTCCTTGTCAGATGGCGTATTGTCACAACAATTTCTAAATCTAATAGTACGGTACGTAAATTGCCCATTCAAAAATGTGTGGGAAAATCACTCTTCAATTGAAGTCGCACAGAGAAAGTGAAATAGTGCGTAACTAAGTGAAATAGCACGTAACTAAGTGAAATAGCACAGTAACTAAGTGGAAACTAAGTGAAATACCACAGTAGCTAAGTGAAATAATAGGATAAGTGTGCACACATGCAGTATTAACCTTGGAAACGTACAGTTGGAGAGATTCTAGTTGGAGACAATGTCATTCTGTACCCAGAAGCTCTACCCATATTAAACGGAAATTTTTCAACATTGTAAGAGGAGCCATAGGTTGAAACCGAAATTCCAGAGGAATCTAATCCTGAAATACAAAGATAGTGAGTGACTGATACAGTGTAGCTACAAGTGCAAATGAATAAAAAAAAGAAGATGGCCTACTATTAGCGAGTGATAGCACGGGTAACCTTGTACTTTTGGGATCAACAGCCCTCGTAAAGCAATTGAAATAGTACTCGGCAAGTGCTATTTCAATTGCTTTACGAGTGCTATTGATCCCTAATAGCACTGTTACCCGTGCTATTACTCATACTATAATAATATAAAATTGTATTCGATAATCCACACTTTCAGCAATGAATTGGCAGCAGAAATGATTAGTTCAGACAGTTACATGCTTTACAAGTTTGGCAGGGAGAGGTGTTTAAAGAAAACTCTGTTTTTTTTGTCATGTCAAATAATTTGCAAAACTCCTAAATACAATTCATTAGCTATCTATTAAACACTACACATCACAGTATTTAGTACACTTACTTGTTATCGCATAGCATAAGTGAATTCCTGCCGTTGCAGTCCTCTTCTCCTTTATCACCACTCACAGGTAGCACAAATGCAGCCTAGCCCAACAACGAGCAACCAACCTAACGAACCACCTCCTAATCAATCTTGCAGGGTCACCAAGGACAACTTTCCACAAAGGTCGAAGGTGACAGCTAGCAACAAGAGCGCGCGCAAAGACATCGCGTGAGGTCAAAGGTGAGGGTCAGCCGTTCTGCACATAACGTCTTTTAATTCCCCTCGCTCATGCTACACTATTTTGATCCCTAATTATGACCACATCCTCTGGACGTGTAAATATTGGCGGGGGTGTGACGGGCGACTGACCTTTGCCCCCGCACGTGATGCCGCTGGCCGCCTGTCAGCCGGACACCGGCGGCCTTGCCAGGCTCCAGCGGATGTCCGGCATCCGAGCCGGACCTCACTTCGTGCTACCGGGGGCTCCACCCAGCCGGGGGCCATGCCCCCAAACCCGCCACACCTGATCACGCCCCAGGACATATTCCTGGGTCGGAGAAACGCCTCAACCCTATTAACTTGCGGTGGGTGGGAGGAAAACACGCTTGAAGTTCAGAAGCACTCGCCCTTGCTATCTCTACCTTGTTCGTTCTAGAGTGCTTCTGACTCAATAACTGACCATTCACTTCCGGTTCCCCAGCTTATATCGTCGCGTTGACCCCTCCCATGCTTATCTGGCACCCCCGCATTTCCGGAGCGGGGGTACCATACTGTACCCGTTCCGCTGTCGCTGCCGGGAAATTAACCTGGCTTGACCTACGGTCAACCCCGTCTTTAATTCCCCTCGCTCATGCTACACTATTTTGATCCCAAATTATGACCACATCCTCTGGACGTGTAAATATTGGCGGGGGTGTGACGGGCGACTGACCTTTGCCCCCGCACGTGATGCCGCTGGCAGCCTGTCAGCCGGACACCGGCGGCCTTGCCAGGCTCCAGCGGATGTCTGGCATCCGAGCCGCACCTCACTTCGTGCTACCGGGGGCTCCACCCAGCCGGGGGCCATGCCCCCAAACCCACCAAACCAAAGGAGGCCCAGACTTCTTAATTAACAAAGGAGTCCCAGCCTCCGCCCCCCAAGCCCCCACACAGCACGAAAGGAGAACAAAATGGCTAAGAAAATTGTATTACATCTCGTGCAAACAATGAAATATAACAATGCAACTTCACATAATATACAGGCAGTTTCAGTACTGTTCATAAATGTTAATGACCCTCGGCTAACACCTGTGACCACACGGCCAAGTCTGATGCAGGGGTCCTGACGTAAGCTGTGTACGCAGAACTTGACCATCTGCCAAGACTCTTCAAAACGGCTTCTGGCATTCCCGATCGACCTGCCACCGTTGCCGCTCCAATACGCAGACTATGGCCATTGAATTCAGTTTCCGATAGCCCTGCCCTAGCTAAAGCTCCCTGTAGGTGCCCAACGAATCGGGATCTGGACAGAGGAACACCCGACTCAAAGCGGAACAGTGGGCCCTCTGCCGACCCCCTAGTACTTAGGTACTGCAACAGTGCCTTGACTGGACACAAACTTCCACCTACCGCCCCCACACACACACGAGCACCGTTCCTGAAAGGGTCCGTCTTGGTCGCCTTCAGTTGAAATTGAACCACCCTTGGATTAACCGCCCTGTCCACTGCCACATCAGACCATGACAGATGTATTAACGGGTCGAAAGCACCCCCCTTTGGAGTAGTAAACTCTCCAACCCTTAAGAAACCGAAATATCCTACGCAACATGCCGCCCAAAGCATTGTTCCATCTGCCGCTGACACACCCACACACCACACAGGCTGCAATTTCTTCAGTACTGCTGGAGTTACCGGTCTCCGCACTCTCTTTGCCACTCCGGCCTCACGTCTCTGCACACCCTTCAGTACTGCTTGCAAACGTCTCGATTGCCCATCACAGAGTGTCACACCTTTCTCTAAATGGTGTGCCCGAACAGCCGCCACATAACTTCTACACGTACCCAACTTAACACCCCTCTCATGCAAACGTGCCACAAACCAGCACAACAACTCCTCCGAGGCAGGTAAAGGTTCCCTACCTACCTCCGAGCAGAACTTCATGAAGCAACGCCACCTCACGGCGTACGCCTTTCTTGTGCTCTGCGCGAGAGAGTCGCCCACGAGTCTTTCAACAGCCTCGTCCAGCCCTCTGACATCCACTCGACTGGCCTCCGCACCAGAGCTTGTTCCAGCTGCCATGGCACGACTGACGGTGACTGGCAGGCTCCCTGTACAAGTGTAAAGAAGGAGGGTAGATTATCACGGGACAATGCATCTGCAGCTCCATTTTCCACTCCCGGCACATGCTCTGCTAATAATACTATGTTGTACTTAGCTGCAAACACGAACAGACACCTAACTAGCCTCATTGCATGGGGGCATCTACTGGACCCTGATCTCAAGATTGCCACCACCGCTGCATTGTCACAGCGACATAACACTGTGCCGTTTTCCCACTGAGCACCCCACACTGCAATACCCATCACCACTGGTAGCAACTCCTTCACTGTGATGTGTATTGACTGCCATGAAGCTGGCCATCTGAGCTGAAACCACAGGCCAGTCGATGTGAAAGCACTGCATCCCCAGTTCCCAGAAGCATCTGTAGTTAACACTCCTGCTGGCACTCCTCTTACTAGACCTGTCATCATACATCTGCCATTCCAGTCGTCCAGGAATAAGTGCCACCATGCCAAATCTGCACGAAAACCTTCGTTCAGCCGCACCCTGTGATAGAGCTCTTTCGGGATTGATGACAACTCGATCATCCGTCTTAGAAATGTGCGGCCAACCCTTACTACACAGCAGGCATGCTGCAGTTGTCCTATAAGTGATAGTAGCTCCCTCTTAGTGCAGACTTTCTTCCATCTCCACCCTTCAATTGCTCTCCTCAGACGAACAACCATCTCCCAGGGAAGCCTCGCCACCAACTCCGCTATCCCGAGAAAGGTTAACTTAGCACCTCCACTTTCTGTTTTTTCGCTGCTGGACTAACCGCCTCTGGATCCTTCGAGCGAACTTGACAACCATCAGAGCTGGTTCTGCCTTCCGTAGCTGACCCTTCCTGTTCCAGCTCAGCACTCAACAACGAATCTACCGCCAAAACATGCGACCCCCTGGCTGTACCTATTAACGGCCACACATATCAATAACCGGGTGCTTCCATGGTTTCTATGTAAATTGCCCACGGGTCCATAGCACCTGGAGGCCATAGATAATATGCTCCCACTACCTATACATCAGCTTGCTGCTCCCTAGCCAGCTATTCGCTGTAACCCTCCTGACGATCATTAATTAACCCTCCCATTGGGCTGACCTCCCACAACTACAGGTCTGTCCCTTTGACTTTTAATTAAATAATCACAGGCCGGTCCCATGGACCTCCAGCCTATTAATAACCTACACAACATAAGGCTGGCCTCTTACTGACCCTAGCCCAACCACATAATTAACTGTCCAGCCGATCCCGCACTGACACTAACTTTTCACACAATGGCCGGCAGCTCACTGGCCAGCCTGGCACTAACTTCACACACAATGGCCGGCCACGTACTGGCCTCCAGCCTGACACTAACTTCTCACACATGGCCGGCCACGCCCTGGCCTCCAGCCTGACACTAACAATGGCCGGCCACACACTGGCCTCCAGCCTGACGCTAATTTCTCACACAATGGCCGGGCACGCAATGGCCTCCAGCCGCAGTACTAAAGTTACTTAAATGCTGACCCTAATAGTCAAACCAGCTGGTCAAATAACTCCATATGTCATGGTCAGCCACCCCTCTACACAACTCTGATTCAGTCTGGCTGACCACCCCATCTACTACATCTCCCCCACAATAGCCTCCTGCTACCCCTGTGAATAGCCTTTTCACATCTTTTTTTTTTTTTTTTTGATCTCTGCCTACACCATGTCCTTGCCACCCCATAGTGGTAGTTCCCCCAGGTACTTACTTCCCTGCCACATAAGTTATTATTGCTGCTAATACTTATTATTACTTCGTTATACCAGGCATCCTAATTGACGCCTCCCACAGCCACGTGCATGGTGCCACTTCGGCCGTACGCTCACCTTCCCGCTCACCTTCCCGAGAAGAGCCGCCCACGCCTTCCTGCTGCTGTCTCTCCACCAAGTCCTGCTTCTGCTGCCTCTCCACGGCATCCAACCTCGCTGCAATGCCCTCCAGTTTATCGTTAATGGAGAGCAGCACCGACGCCCACGGGCCTCCTCTCGAACTCGAGCCGCCCTGAGCACCCCTCGTCCCAAATTCCTCTTCCTCGGACATTACTGCGGTAAACACGCTTGAAGTTCAGAAGCACTCGCCCTTGCTATCTCTACCTTGTTCGTTCTAGAGTGCTTCTGACTCAATAACTGACCATTCACTTCCGGTCCCCCAGCTTATATCGTCGCGTTGACCCCTCCCATGCTTATCTGGCACCCCCGCATTTCCGGAGCGGGGGTACCATACTGTACCCGTTCCGCTGTCGCTGCCGGGAAATTAACCTGGGTTGACCCTACGGTCAACCCCGTCTTCATTTCAAACTCGGACTACGTCGCGGCTCGATTTCGTTCTACAGTCGTACGTTCTATCGCAAAATATTCCTGAACCGCGGGGTGGTTTTGGATAGACATAGCCACACCCTAACTCCATAGTTGTGATGTGCAATAACTAATGATGTGCTTGAGCACAAATGGCGAGCGAGCTAAAGACTATACTATTAAGATTTTGACTTCTAACACTGAAGCTACTGAAAATAAGGTCCAGTTTTTTAATTTAGCATACAGGGTAAAGGGATTTCAGTGCCATAGTAACAACTCTCTGCAACTGCTTGGAAGGAAAAAAAACAAAAAAAAAACAATACACGTTATTTAAAAGTTTTCTTTGTGATATTCTTTAGCTAAGTAGTGGTTATAACACACAATGCTTTGACACAACTGGACATGCACCTACACAGACTTACCCAATGTATTTTCAAGTAAATACTGTTGCGCACGGCTTATAACCGTGACAAAGGGCGCATTGACTTACCACCGCCACTAACTCGAATAGAAATGGAAGTCCCTTAAGTTTTCAAGTTTTAACTGCACCCGCAAAAGAATTCAAAACGGTAAACAATTCAATTTCTAGGGTGATACGGGTACTGATCGATAAACGGAGGATTCTGTTTAGTGCAATTTGGGACGGGGTCGACAGCCGAACTAACACAAAAACGCGATGGTCAAAGTACAAAAATGCCTTGCGTACGTCCATACATATATACAAATAAACTAGAAAATGCTCGTGTAGCATTGGTTGGGCGAGCGAGGTTCTGGGGAAATGTTGACACTTTCAATTGCATTGGGGTCGTTTGATTTGAATTTGCATTGGTTTTCTTCCTGCAGGTTGCCAAATCTGAATTCACATCTCATTATTAGTAGTAGAATATGTAATGACATGTAAAGGAGGAAATGATGATTGGTAAAGGGTAAAGAATGGTACTCCTCATGATAAAGTAACAATGATAACAAAATAATGTGTAAAGTACAGAAAAGGGGAAAAGGGGGGAAACATGTAAAGGGCAAACATGTAAAGGGGGAACCGTGTAAAGGGGAAACATGTAAAGGGGGGAAACGTGTAAAGGGGGAAATGGGGATGGGGGAGTGTCCACATGCTAAGCATGACAGTAATTCAAGTCTCAGTTTTACAGACGCATAATAGTGGAAGCTGGCCATAGCTAATTGGCATAGAGATAGTACCCTAAAATTAGAGGACAGATTGTACGACCTGAAAATGAGATGGGATGTGCTTGATGTATAAAGCCATGTTGCTGTCTTCTCCTGGCATCATATTTATGGTGTCTTCAATCCTGAGAGTGGGAGAGTACCTCTGCCAGGTAGTGTTGGACGTATCGCGTTTAAAAGGGTTTAAACGACGAGCTCGCGTTTAAAGGACCACGCGCGCGCGTTTAAACGACGACGTATCGCATTCAGGATTTCCATAGACTACATCTTAGAGTTGCTCGCTCGCTCGCCAATAAACAAACTTCCCCGATTTTTTCATTTTTACAACTGTAAGTGTCTCGCTCGCTACGCTCGCTCGCCAATTAGATTCGCATTACTATGCCAAGAAAATAAAGCGACTTGCTTGCAGATAGTTCTTGTTCCCATAGAACGCTACAAGAAAAGAACCTTTGCTCATAATATTCTCCCCTTCTCCCTTCCCACCACCTCCTCCTTTCCTCCACCTTACCCTTCCTGAAGTCAGAGTGAAGAAGTTTTATTAGTGTTTGAACTGTGGTCTGTAGGACTTCTGTCAATGGTGTAATGTCTGCTTGCAAGTATGTTCTCCACTTGTCGCAACCTACCTAGTTTTAATCAGCTCGTTTTTAAAGTACAAGAATGAAAAATGTTATTGAACAACATATCTGCTGTGAAATATAATATCAATCATGATCAGATGTTATACTAAATCAAGTCTAGGTTGACACAGTTTGTTAGCTTTTTTGTTTTGTTTTTTGGTCGGTTTTTTATCTGAGGATAAAATATGTGACGTAAGGTTTTAAGTTTCGGTTAAGAAGTTTTGGATGATCATTTGGATGAGTGAAAGAAAGCCACATTGTTATGGAGAAGTCTGTTCTATATCTAAATCTACATGTGTGTATTTAGATGATCATTTATGCAAATGGCAACATTCTTATTGTCCCTGTGTTCCATCCAACACGTATTCTGAAGTTATGATACTCTCAGTTTCCAGTGATTAACAACTGGCCAGCCTCTCCTCAGTTCCCCTAGTGGTAACTCTCATTTGACTTGTGATTGGACTGGAGCACTTTTGTTGGAGTGTTGAGTTTTTCTGAAGGACTATTTCAGATGTCCGTATTGAGTAGAGGAGTTTATCCATGGTTAGGTACATTTTGCTGGCCTTTGATGTTGTTTTTGTTTGTTTGTTGTTTTGTTATTGTTTTTTTTTTTATTGGGAGGAAGGAGGGGGTTATTTATTTTTCTGTTGGTTGTTGTTTTTTGTTTGTTTTTTGTTGTGGTTGTTTTTTGTTTTTTTTTTTGTATTTCGGAGGAATAAAGTAAAGTACATTTGAGAAATATGGTATCCAGAGATATGTAATTAACCCTCAGCATGCGTGTGCGAGAGGGATATTGTAGTCGTCCTGTCTGTCGATCTGTCTGTCTGTCATGTTCTGATGAGATTACTGACAATTAAATGTTGTTTTAGATAGGAGTTACTTGAACAACTATTTAGACTTTTTATTATGCTAGTTTTAGTTAATTTCAGGTACTAGCTTTTGTTGGTGATTGCCCCTTTCGTCACATTGTAATCATGTGAGCTAATGATTCTGGCAGTATATGATAGTTTTTTGCTTCACGATATTAAGTTAGAACGTTTAAATTGAATGGGACTTTCCCTAGATGTTTCCCTTGAGTACCTTAAGTGTTTCAAGGGAGAATATTGAAAGCTCGCATGATGTGAAAATAGTCTGTGGTCTAATGACAATAAATATATGTATGTATATGTAGGTTATATAATTGCATGGATGTCGATACTGGATTTACACAACTGAGGGCCAGAGGCCCAAAGATAGTGTAAGTCACTTACTGACCAAACGCAGAGTGGTACAACACCATGGCTCTAGGCTATGGAAAGACATAAAACTAATTGTGATTGGACAATTCACTTATTCACTTCGTAGCAGGGGGTATGAAATATAGCATTGTGAATTAAGCAATCTGATTGGATAGTTAGAATGTACCATTAATAAAAATACATCCATACGAGAGAGAGAGAGAGGGAGGTAAACTTGCTCAAGCTTCACACACTCACACACACACACCACACACACACATACCCCACACACACACACACCCACCCCCCCACCCAGAAAAAATCTCTAGATATAACCCTGCTAAGTGTGCAAGCATCATATTTATTAAACTGACATTCTTAATAGAGAGCAGCTATATATAGTAACGTGTGTGGTACACCTAGATAAGCATTGGAGGAACAAGAAATGGTACATGTTGGCATAAGTACCGTACCAAGGTGGGGAGATAGTTATGTACCAGAAGTGAAGATTACTAGTGATATTTACTATAGATTTAAACATTTCTTCGTAGCATAAATATGGGGGGGGGGGGGGGCCTTGAATTTTTTTTACCCAAATAGATTTTTATTTATTTTTACTTGTGTTTCATATTAAGGAATGGTAGAGGTCTTGATGTCTGTGAAGAAGCTTATTGCATTAATAATCAACGGTTGCAGTTATGCTCACAATACGATGTTCACATCATATTTTTCCAGTCGACTTCTAGCAGAAGACAATTCTTGTTGAAGCATATGTGGTAAGTGGGTGAGACATTTAATGTATGTGTGTTAGTACTCTTATGTTTTCTTTCCCATGTACTGTGTGTGTGTGTGTGTGTGTGTTGTGTACAATAGAACTCTTGTAATTGGGACCAAGCAGGGTTCACTAGTGGGGGGAGAGGTGGGAGGAGGGAAGGAATAGTTTTTCCCAACTTTGTAGTGTGCTAGTGAGGCTGAACCCCAATTTTATAGCAATTAATACTTTTTTTTGCTACTGCCCAAGTTCCTCCCCCACCCCCCGCCCCCCTCCTCTTCCCATAATGATCCCTGCGGCAACATCATATTAATCTTATTATAATTATAAAATTGTGCCAGCTGTAGCCATTCTTTTGCTTGTACTGCAGATTGGAGAGGTGGAATTATAACCAAGATGGTTGACTTATGTGTGGGAGGGGTGTAATTATTGTTGTGTGGGTGTGGTCATTGACATGGTCAAGTTATAGGTGTGGTCTGTGTGGGTGTACTACTGTGGTAGGTGCGGTCATGGGGCATAGGGGGTAGTATTGCAATGGTGGGTGTGGCAATGTTTTAGAGTGTTGCCTAGTAGAATTGTAGGTGTGGTCATTGCTAAGGTCATTAATGATTGTTGTCATGTGGGAGTATATTGCCATGGTGGGCATGGTCATATGCAGGTGTTTTGCTATGGTGGGTGTGGCAATGTGTTGGAGTGTTGCCAAATGAAATTTTAGGTAGGCACAGTCAACCAGGGCTTCATACTGAGTGGGAGTGGCCCTGGAATCCCCCCCTCCCCCTCCCCCCTCCCAAGAATCTGGATTTATTATAAATGGTAACTCAGAGCAAAATTCTTTTTTATTATTAAAAAATGTAAACCAAAGCACAATTCTTCTACTATCTCTAGGAATTCATCAAAGTTTACAGCCGAAAGTTCAGGGCCTCAATGGCAATTCTTACGAGCTGACGAAGGTTTTAATCAGTGATACTGCTGCGTATACGGGTCTTAATGAGCTTTTCATATGTAGCTGGAAGATCTTTCAACTGATGCTGTTCCAAGGAAGGACGAGGAATGTGTTCAAAGGTTTAAATGTTTCTGAACAAATTCCCGTATACCTCTGAAGTTTAACAGTGGACAAAGCTCATATTCGTGGTTAGTCTAGTGGATAATAAATTGTCAAGTAAATGCTGTTGAGTAGGGCTTATAACTGTGACAAATAGCGTATTAACTGACCACCGCCATTGACTCGAATAGAAATGGAGCTCCCATAAGTTTTTTGAGTTTTAACTGCACCCTGTACCTCTGAAGTTTAACAGTGGATAAAGCAGCTAATATTAGCATTATCCCCCCCCCCCCAGAAAATCCTGTATGAAGCCCTGAAAGGGGTTTGTCATTTTCAGGAAGTTGATGAATATTTGGAGTAAATTTCTCCACTAAGATTATAACAACTTTGGAAGGGAGGAGGCTGGAGCCTAAACCCCTTACAATTGGCTAAAAAATCCCTGTCTACTGCATTGTAGAACATGTTATCACTTGTGGCTTTAAAATATTCCGTGAAGTTCACTTACATGTATGTAATTTTATTATTTTATTTTTGAAGTAGTTTCAGCTGGTAATGCCTCTGTGTTATTGAATAGTTATGATAGTCTTTGTAGCCAATGACTGGTCCACCCAATGATGGTGAGTGTTCATTACTCCTGCGAAACACTCTGAAGTCTAACCCTCCAAACCCCCTCCCTCTCTCCCACCAACACACACACAACACACGGACACTACACACACATGCACACACACACACATGCACACACATACACACACTCACACACACGACACATGCATATACACACATACACACATGCAATACTCAAGTGGACACTACACAGACTCACACACATGCACACTTCTATGATGCTGCAGACTATAAAAGTTAATCAATTATGTCATTTGTACACTCGTCTCATTCGTTTATTTTATTTTTATGTCACCCACACCTAATTACTTGCTGAGTCATGCTTAGTAAGGGGTCATGTGAGGGTCGTGTTATTAGAGTTGATTTGAATGATAAATTGAATGAACTGTTTAATAAGTCCTCCTAACTAACCTCAGTCGTACCGCTGAGTGGTCCTCGTCACTGGAGGGAAAATAAAAGTCAAGCCATGGCCCACACGTTCTCTACTACACATGCTCCCTACCCCATGTCCTGTTAACCCTTTACCCTCTCTCTTTGCTACTGCACTTCCAGTGCATTTTTGTTGCAGAGAAAAACCTCGCCAATTTGAGTTTCTGATCCAGACTTCTTCATCCACTACCCATATTCAATATTTTCATCTAAACCAGAACATTCCATTGTAGCTGCAGAATAATTTTTATTTTTTTTATGTTGACTATTCATTATAAGTACTTTAAACAATATATTGAGGAGGTTTTTGTGGGTGGAGAAAGGGGGTTGGAGGGAACGTTATTTTTTTTTTGGGGGGGGGGGGGGAGGGAGGGGGTGGACACCTCTGTTTGGGGGAGGGAGAGCTCAGTTTAGCGTGAGGGTGGAGTCCTAGTGTCCCCTCCTCCTCAGTATCAAGCACTACATTGTTGTACTCACTTCTTTAGGCTCTTTTTGTGTGTACAGTAAGTCTCTCTATTTCTGATGGCTTCTATTTGAGTGTGTGTTTTCATAAAAATGATGATGAAATTTTCACATTCAATGGCTGTGTACTGCCACATAACAGCTGTTTTACAATGGCTGTAAATAGCAGTTATATCTTTTTTTCTTTTTTAGCGACTTGAAAATGGCTCTTTGGAATCGTCGACTACAGGAGCTAGCAGTACCATTAGCTGTGGGCTAGTGTCCTATCAAGTTCATATATACTATTATCAATACTGAATTGTTTCATTATGTTCATTTTATGATTATATATATATATATATATATATGTTAATATATTTTTGTTAATAAAATTGAAGACGTATATGCCATTTTACAAGCGTTCTGCTAAAATAGGCATTTCTTCTGCCATACATAAAAATAGGTGAATGATGAAAATAGCACTAAAATTATCAGACTTATACAGTCTCAAGTACAGTATCATCTTGTCTGTTGAGATCTGATGGGATGCTGGTTCCATGGAACATTGGGCAAGTGCTGAGACATTTATTTGCCTAGTAAAGTACATGCTACAGTGAAAAGCTGGTCAGAGTGGAAACTCGAGTGCAGAAGTGGGTCATCAATAGTTGTTGAGAGACCCACCATCTTAATTCAACCAGTTAATCGTCATTAAACTGTCAGGTGCGTTAATCCTAAGAAGTGTCTTTTACCACCACTGAAAGCCATCATAGGTAAAGTTTATGATACCCTACACAGAAATAACACCTTGCATTAATAGGGGAGTTGAGCATTATCATATATAAGCAAGCAGGAAAAAGTCAAGTGCATGTTTTACCACATGTAAAAGCAACACACCCACACTTTTATACCCTTTTATGCCATTACTATCAAATATAATACCTGCTGCTATTATTTACGGTAATCCATATCAAGGCAAGTCCACTAGCTATATATCTGTAGCTAATAGCTGTATAATTTCTCTATGCAGGTTAGACAACTACAAATATGGCACAATCATCTTCTATATGAATTTGTAAGATATAATTTTATTCATTTGATGTTGCCAATTTGTTAACTGGAGACTGTAAATTTACTAAGTTATGTATTAAAACCACTGGCAACAAATATAGCAGTACTTTTTCCCTTTACGTTTGGAGAACGGGGCTAGGCAAGATGTAGTGCAAGAAAGTTAGCTAGTATACACGCTAAGATTCAGTGATTGAGTTTTAGTATAGCAGACAGTTAGTTGACCATTATTAATTCACTAAGAAATTCACGTTATTATTAAACGCTAGCTAATAATACACATATCCCCAATAAGTTCAGTAGTTAGTTTACTTCCCTCGTAACTATAGCAACTTGAAGGCACCGCCCAGTCAGATTAGGTAAGCACAGAGCGATCGTCATATGTGCTGATCCATTGCGCGCGCTCTTTGTGGACGGATGGTCAGACTGCATGATCGGTGGGGCAGGAATAGGCGTTCTAAACTACGTGGCGTTAATGTGCAGAATTAACTGCGAGTCATTAGAAAGCGGAATGTGTCACCATTTACACTTGTTCAGTATCTCATCGATTTTTGTTGAAACAAAATAGTTCCATGGGATATTCCCAGAAATTTATGGTTGAATACTAGTGTAGCCTTTTCTGCTTGTCTCATGACTTTATAGTACCACCCAGTAATTAAGTGGTTGTTACCCTTCCCCCCCCCCCCTCCCCCCTCACACACACTCTCTAGATGTTATTACATATACAATTTTAATGTGACTTTAGGACATAGATGTAGGTGGCGACTCCTTTGAACACCCCTGAATATTTATCAGCAAGGCTGAATTTCCTCGCAGCACGTAAGTGTCACTATGTGGAAGTGAGTACTGAAAACACACTAACATTATGCTATTTGATGGATGGTAACCAACATTTTGTGACATGTGTGTTACTGTTCTTTATTAAGGTGGTGCCTAATTAGGGAATGTGTGTGCATATATTCAAGCTAGTGATTATTGGTATGCCCAATAAGTTAAACCTCTATTTATGGAGGTGTGATGCCCCTTTGTTTCAATTTTGTTTGGGGATGACATTTTATGAGGAAGCCCTTACATATGTGATATATGTGATGCAAAGTTACCTTCCAGTGTGTATGTGGTGGGGCAATGGAGACTAGTTGTATCTGTATGGTCTTGGGATATGCTGCTAGTCTCATTAAAGTCCATTATTTGCCACTGTGGATACTGGTGAAGGACATGTTTAGGTATGCTGTATATTTGCATAGGGCATGATATGCATCATGGTTTCTTGTCACATGGTAATAAGCACATGTAACAGTTCGTGTGATGGTTTTTTTTTAACTGTAGCTAAAGTACCTACACGCGGGCAAAAAATTAATAGGGAAAGTACCGTTTGGACTGCATCATAATGACGAATTCAACGCGGGTGAAGATTGAATGACGATCCGGTGACGACACGGAAGAAAATAATGATGACAAAATAAAATGGCGATAATGTATTAGAGTCTATGGGAGAAGTCTGGTTTGAAGTTTCTGAGGAACCTTGTGGTGCTGTATTTGTATTAAGGTTACGTGGTGGAGTTTACTCATGATTATTCATACTTTTTATTTCTCCTAATTTTATCAACAAATTTTTAATTTGTATTTCTCAGTTGCAGTTATAAAATATTAAGGGCTACTTAAGCACAATCCTATCTCTATATACTATATACTTGATCCAGTGATAATAAAGGACCTAATAATCTGATATTTTCCTGGGAACTAGTCGGCAATTTACTCTCATAATAGCGCTCCTACCGCCCTTGCTAGGTATTATGCAACTAAATTATAAACATGTCTAGAGCCACACGTTGTTAGTCTAGCTCTAGCAGCCAAGAAAAAGTTCAAAATACCCTTTATAGGTGCCAGCAGTGAGCGCGAGCGGCTAGCAGGGATACTTCTAACGGTACTGCGAGTCTGGTAAACGATTTAAAAAAAATTCTTTTGTGCCGCCCTGCTCCTTACTCCTTTAATTGGAGTAGTTTGTGAATTCCGTACTAGAGCAGCGTATTTTCGGTCAGAAATGCCGAAAAAAAAATGCACTCTTGGCGGATCAAGGTTATTAACCGCGGAGCAACCGCGGCCCGCCAAAACAACCACGGACCCGCCAAAAAGCCCACGCATCAGCTGTAACTCAGCCTGCTCGGAAGCCGTAGAAGATGGGGAACAAGAAGAATAAAAATAACAAGAGAAATAGCTCTCACAGGCATGTGTACTACAAGAGGAAAGGAGTTGTAAAGAAGACCAAGCTGGCTATAAATGAAAAGCCTTCAGGTGTAGATCTTGAAGCTCAAACTTCTAAGGTGGCCATAGAAGGTAGCAGAATCATTAATATTAGTAAACTTCAGGAATATATTAATGATTTGACAAAGCATTCATCTGAATGTGAGGGATTCATCATACTTAGTGGAGAAAGCAGAGATGGACTTGCATCTATTCTGGAGAGTAGATGTTCATCTTGCCAAAAAGTGATAGCATTCTAAACGTCCACCAAAGTGAAGGGTCCCAAGGGTTACAGCAGGTGAGCGTAGTGTAAATTTTGGTTTTGATTGTAAAAATGTAGGCCAGATATTTCATTTAATGATAAAATTCTGCTTTTTAGTTCTAAAAATATCCTGTCGTTGACACATACTATTTTAAATAATTCTTGGTGCATCCATAAATAGCAATTAATTAGTTCAAATAATATAATGCCAATAATGCCAAGCTTTCAAATCCGTGTAAGTACCAGCTTTTATGGGCAATGCCCCCTAGCATCACGTCATAATCATGTGAGCAAATGATTTCTGTACCAGCAGTGTAGTTCGCTTTATGCTCAGGGAAGTTAACGGAGTTGAAAGAAGTGAAGTTTTGTGTTGAAAATGCATACAGGTGAGTGTTTCTGGCTAGTCAAGCTTCTCTTATGAAGACAGTGTTTCCATGTACCATTTTCATTCTAATAGCTAACAGATTACTTGTTCTTTGGAAGGAGATTATATTATAATAGCTAGGTAGTGTTTAATAGTGCTCAGGGTTCGCACCTTTGGTTAATATGTTATGCTGCAACTACCGACCTTTGGACGTGGATCTTGTGATCCATATATAACTGTTACCCTTCATTTTATAGATTACGAGTGGAATTTGAAGTCATTTTGTTTAGATACAGTTCCGATGTATGATGATCACACTGGCCAAAATATAAGTGATGCTTTGTTAGATGTATTAGAGAATTGGGAGTTAAAGCAAGACAAAGTAGTTGCAATTACCACTGATAACGGAGCTAATGTTGTGGCAGCTCTTAGGAATTTAGGTGTTGCTAGAATAAGTTGTTTTGGCCACAATTTGGATTTGGCAATTAAAAAGGCTCTTATTGTACCTCGTGTGAAACAAGCATTAGCTCGTTGTCATGCCTTAGTTGAACTATTTCATCGCAGTTGGAAAAAAAATCGAGACTTAAGGGAGAAGCAGGAAGAATTAGGCCTAAAGCAACACAAGCTTATGGGTGATGTACCTACACGCTGGGGATCAACTTATGTTATGGTCCAGGAGTATTCCAGTTGTATACTAGATTATCATTGTGATACACTAGTGTATATCACACTTTTTGCATGGTGAAGGATTAAAAAAAAAGAAGGGCTAACTAGCTTGCCATTTGTGCTGAAATACATTATTTAACCAGCTCACATGACATCAACCATATGATGCTATGGTGATTAAAACTGAATATAGTAAATATTTTCAATGGGTGTGGTTTAGCTCCAAGTACCTGCCCCCCCCTCCCCCCCCCCCCCCCCCCCCAGCGTTCTAGATCCTTAACCCCCTTGAATAATAATTTGGCATAGTATCAAAGTATCAATAATGTCTACATGTAGCTCATGCATGGATATGTAGCTAGCTAGGGCAAGTCAATAAGTTGCTCACGCAATGAAACTGTAGACCTAAATACTGTTGTTGATTTTTAAAGAAAGTAGCTAAACATACAGGGTACACTCACTTCATAGCTAGTTACAGTATAGGTACATTAACTCCAGTTCCAGCATGGGTTAAACCAACGCCGAGAATATAAAGCAGAGGGCACAAGAAATTATTTGCTCTCGTAATTACGGGGTTACAATAGGGAAAGCGCAAAAACTTAAGATCCTACCGTCAAAACAAGTTTTAGATGTATTCTCTCTCTTCACAGGCTTTTTTTTTTTAAACATTCGATTCCCGGTGGCGACCAAATATTTTTAATTCTGTATTGTAAAAAAACAAAAGCATTATGGCATATCAACTCCAACCTTCGTCGTGCGCATGCATCATGCATGCAGAGAGGTACTAAAAATAAGCTACGTAGCGCGCATTAGCCACGTGCTCACGCGTGTAGGCGTGGTTGAGGGTGTGACTATACGTGAAGCTTATGCCGCCCCCCTACTACGCGCCCCTCCCGTCTTTTATGTCCGGGTTACACGCAGTGGGAAGAAGCGGTATCTGCTAGAGAGGGAAGGTTTGTCTGCAATTAAAAGGTACTAATCAAGAAACAGTCTAAGAAGGCGAGAAAGGTATTGCACCAGGGGAAGAGGTACAGGTGGGAGGGAGGCAGCTGCCTGACTGATATTTAGGACTAACTACTATAGAGTAAATAAACACTTCACCTATTGTACTTTTGAATAAAGCACGACATTATTTTTATTTTGCATGTAATTAATATTAATATTCCAACAAAACATTATCTTTAATTGTGCTTTTATGGGACTAGCTACTTAGTTTTTTTTTGCCTGACCACTACAAAATAGCTTCCTCCACCCGTGTGCACTAGCTTTGGTTTATCAGCTAGCCAGATAAACTCTGAGAGTACATACAGCTATGTGTCATTGCTATTACCGTATTTCAGAGTGACATTCCATTCAACTTATGTACATTTATGATACACAATAAGGAGGTTGTTGTGACTAGCTATATTACTATGGCAAACTAGAAAGCCACAGTCTAGGATGCACTAAGGGAGGTTGTGACTTCACTTTGCAAACTACATGACTATGGTTGTTGTTGCTCCAAAATTGAGTGTGACTATGTAAGTGTACACCTTGAGAAATGGGTGTGGCTCCAACCAGAATACAGCTAGAAGTGATTAATAATGCAGAACAAGATCCAGTTTTTATTAGTCATTGCTATAATCCAGCTAAGTTAATTAAAATAATAGCTTTAAATGTATGATACATTATTATGAATTTAAATAGGGTAAGACAGCCTACTACTTGGGTAAATGAGAAGCTATAAGAATAGCTCAGGACACAACTCACCACAAGTAGAAAATGCTGGCAGCCACTTCATTTCACACCTCTCTCAAGCCCATTTTACAGTAGCAATGTGTACCCAAAGAATGACTTGGGAGTAAAGGGGGAAGGGAGGGTGGGAAGGGAAGGTAAGGGAGAAGAAGGAATAATGTCACAAATTGTCTACGGCTATGGGAGTAGCTTGGTAGAAAAATGAAATAATGACATACTAAAATATGAGGGCAAAATCTTGTTTACCATTGATGTGTACAACTATAGGATAAAAGGTAGGAGTTGATTCATAGTTAGGTGTCTGGCTTACTATCTTTTCGTACTAACACCATACCATATTTGTGGATGACACGAGTTAGATTTGTATCTGTGTACTCTTTTACTAATTTAGGGTGACTCAGTTTTAATCCAGGAATTTTATTTGAGGGAGGGATGGAGGAAGTGGAACAGGTAGAAGTTCAGTCCAATATTTTTTTTTACTTATTGGCTATAAAGTATAATATACTTTATTTTACTTTTGCACCGAACAGCATTGTCCCAGTTTATATTTATTTTAATTTGATAATTATTATATATTTATGGGTTTATAGATTGATTTATGTGTTTATTGTGGTAGTTTAAGTTTCTTTATTAGTTGGCGAGCGAGCGTAGCGAGCGAGACACTTACAGGGGTAACACAATCGAAAATCGGGGATGTTTGTTTATTTATTTAGATATATGTATGGACGTACGTATGTCATTTTGTACTTTGACCCTCGCGTTTTTGTGTTAGTTAGGTGGTCGACCCCGTCCCAAATTGCACTAAACAGAATCCTCTGGTTTATCGATCAGTACCCGTATCACCCTAGAAATTGAATTGTTTACCGTTTTGAATTCTTTTGCAGGTGCAGTTAAAACTTGAAAACTTAAGGGACTTCCATTTCTATTCGAGTTAGTGGCGGTGGTAAGTCAATGCGCTCTTTGTCAAGGTTATAAGCCGTGCGCAACAGTATTTACTTGAAAATACATTGTCCACTAGACTGCGAAGGTAAGTCTGTGTAGGTGCATGTCCAGTTGTGTCAAAGCATTGTGTGTTACAACCACTACTTAGCTAAAGAATATCACAAAGAAAACTTTTAAATAAAGTGTATTGTTTTGTTGTTGTTTTTTTCCCTTCAATTCAAGCAGTTGCAGAGAGTTGTTACTATGGCACTGAAATCCCTTTACCGTGTATGCGAAATTTAAAAACTGGACCTTATTTTCAGTAGCTTCAGTGTTAGAAGTCAAAATCATTCATATAAAAATAGTTTAGTCTTTAGGCTCGCTCGCCATTTGTGCTCAAGCACATCACTAGTATAGTCTTAAATAATTGCGTGTTCGACTTTCAAAATTAATACACATATACCTCATATTATTGTAATTTCTCACATGTACTCTACTTAGAAGCATATTTTTTTGATGTCACATAACATTGCCCACACGGGAATCTAGGTCTTCTTTTTTATTATGAGCCTGGTTTAACTGAATGATTATGCCACCTTTGGGACCTCATGTATTTTATTAACCCTCAGCGCGCATGCGCGAGAGGGTTATAGTAGTCTGTCATTCATTCATTCATTCATTCATGTATAAGGGGTTGTTCTAAATGTTTATGCCAATAAAAAAAAGCCCTGGAAATGCCTCAAGAAATGCAAGCTGGCTAATTTAAAATGCCCTAGCTAGACAAGTTAAAATTTATATTCCCAACAAAATTATTTACTGTTGTTGAGCTACAATGTAAGAACTTGGTTATTCAACAAAAGTGACTTCTCTTACAAATTATTGCACTTTTTAACTAATGCTGAGAGTTTGCACACTTAGTGCTCTAGTTATTACTCAGTACTTTTCTTTTGATACCCTATGTTACGATCTTTGGGCTGCTCAACGTGAGTGTTAATAATAAGCCAACTCTAGCAATGACAATTCTAGCAAAAACAAACAATTCTCCGATAATTCATCCTAAGGTTGCTAACACATGAAAATACATAGAGGATTTCCTATTGTATGATATGTTCAGTATTTTAATATATTTTATTATCAAATGATGTCTATATACAGTTTCAAATATGTTTCTGCTACTTCTGGCAGCGATATCATCAACTGTTACCATTAGTCAAGTACTAGGGCAGGGTAAGTATATTTATAGCTATTGGAATCTTATCTCAAATCCTGTGATAGTGTTTAAAGAATAGTAAACAAATCCAGCAATAACCATGTCTTAGTTTAACTGATATAACTCAGAATGTAAGCAGTTGTTGGCTACATTCATGCAAACAAGTGAAAAAATACATGCCATTGTTGAATGCTTAACCCTTTCACCAGCAGGTTTATGATGACCAGTGTGGTAACTTGAAAATTCTATGATTGTACAAAGACAATCAGCAAGAGAAGAATTTTTAAAGCAAGTTAACATAAAAACTATGTACTAATAGTACCGTAGTCCAAAAAAGAAAAGCTAAAAATTCGGACTTACCGTTTGCTAACGGTTCGATTTCAAACTCAATTTCAGACGATCACGATGTTGCCACTGAGTTCAAACTGAGTATATGGCTTGTTCACCTTCTAGTTACTAAATTCTGAGCTTCAAAGCCTCATACAATAAAAAAAAATATGGGGTGGACCGACGCTCAAAGGTCAAGCATTCTGGCAGCCATATTTTAAAAAATATTCTAAATAATAAATTACGGATGCTTTCATTTCAATTTTCTATTACAGGAAGTACTACATCAGAGCAATTTGATATCAATTTTTTTAAATTTGGAGAAGTGCCGACTCAATCCCCAACTAGCCTAACTCCTACTATCACCAGTGAAGTTAGTTAAATTAAGTATAAGATATGATATGACACAAAACTAAACACTATGAGCCAAGTCAAAACAGAGCCAGGTACAAATACAATTGCTTTAGTAGTCAACCACTGACATAATGAAGCACCAGGAGGTGCGAACCCTCCGCGTATGTCCATTTACAAACAGACAGTTGCTACTTACGAAGATAGAAAGAAAGAAGCAAACAACAGAGCGAAGGGAATGCCTCTAGGTTAAAACAGATCTGCTCCGCGGTATATAACTTGACTCTAGCCTCCTTACACGCGTGAAGCGCGACAATTGCAACTAGCAGCACAAACCGGCCGGCCACTGTCTACTAGCTGCAATTTTCAGCTCACGGGATTATAACATGCGGTAAGAGCCGGGAAGGCCGTCGTCTTCGAGATCTGTTGTTGAATGACACACACACACAGTGACACACAGACAAAGTGACTACTGTAACCCTCTCGCGCATACGCGCTGAGGGTTAAGGGTGCTCACACATCCGGTTACGCGTACGCCCACACAAATCAATTAACTGTTGCTATGGAAGGTAACTCCGATTCTATACCTTGCAGGTCCACGCTGCCCGGGGGATCTCTGAGACCCGTCAACTGACAGCCAACTGATCAAGAATGACTAACACACAAACGGAACTGCAAGAGTTATGAAGCCTCAAAGTCTCAAAAGTAGACGCCACTATTTGGAAACAGAGGAAGACTACGGAAGCTGGAATTTCGTCCACCGCTTGCTATAGTTAATTGTTACAAAGTCGTCGATTTTGTTTTATTTTGTTTTATATTTATTCACATTTTCACGTGATTTTTTTCCAGTCGGGTCACGACTGTACACTGTATTTAAAAAACTAAATCGACAACTTTAATTACCTTGTTAAGTTATGCCACAGTACTAAAAATGAAAGACTAACTCTTCGTCCTTCTGGACTTGGACTGCAAAATAGATTCCAATTGTCTCGCACTTTTTTGCTACTGTGCAATTTTCTAGCCCAGCCCTCCGTTAGCCGAGTTAACTATACTTACCACGGTCTGCCAGGAAGCTCTTATCTATGCGCGGGTATTTAAGGTCCGCCCTCTACCTCTACAACTCGGTGGTTTCGTGGTTTATTGCTCAATTAAGCCGCGCGCGAGCGTTGCTATGTGCCAGCACCCTTAATGACACACAGAGGAAACTGATTGCACATAGCTGAATAATGGGATGAATGACAAGTGTTAATTAGTCTGCATGTACTGAATAGAAGTGTTTCTTATGCAATGTCCAGACTTTAAAATATCTTTATCTATCTTCTCTTCTCTCCCTGACCACAAGTGGGAGAGGGGCCCCACATTAAACGCTCACAAATGCAACTAAACACTGTTCTTAACACACTTACAAACGTAACAAACACCTTATTCTAAACACACACACAAATATGACTAAATAATCAACCACGTTCACAAGACGGCTAGAAACTCTATTCTAAATGCTCTCACAAGTGTAACTGAATACTATTCTATACTGAACTTGAGACTTCAGTTTTAACCAGCCATACCCAGTGGTTAAAATTAATAAGCCTACTATTTTTTTATTAAACTTGAAACCGATTATTTGGCCTACTGTATGTTTCTAAGCCCAGGGGTGGCGTCGATAGTCCGACCAGTCCGACCATGGCCGGACCTTTTTCTCGTCATCTTTATTTGGTAAAGTAAGCATCTAATTGGTGTGGGCGTGTCCAGCATACTCGGTACGGTGCGCCTTGGATTTAGCCTTACTCTGTCATTCTTCGAGCACGCTGCACGCGGTTCAATCCTTTACCCTGTCTGAGGTTGTGAGTTGTGGTCGATTTTTATCATGCCTATGGTACTTGAGGAGCTAACGGAAACAGCTAACCAACCTGAATCGTTTTCATTTCCTAAAAAAAAATTTGGAAAAAAAACTGTAGTGGAGCGATCATGTCAGCCTCAGTGGTTTAAGACGTGGTATTGGCTTCATTACAATGAAGCTGAGGACTCAGTTCATTGTCATTTATGCTTGAAGGCTTTGAAGTTTAAGCATTTGACATTAAGCTCTGGAAGTGATCCTGCATTTGTGAGTTTGCCATTTAAGTACTTAATTTCATTTTTTTATGTATATGACAAAAAATTGTTTAATTTAGCTTCTTAGGGGGTTCAGCAACTGGAAGGAAGCTACCCAATCTTTTCGGTCACATGAAACTAGAAAGTGTCATAAAATTGCAGTGGAAAAGCTTATAACTTTGCCTAGAACTACTTCAAATATTGGTGAAATGCTGTGTACTTCTTTAGCTAAAAGTCAGGCTAATAGCAGGCATTGTTTATTGAAAATTTTAAGCAGTTTAAGGTACTTGGCGAGACAAGGATGTGCAATACGTAGAGCTAAAGAAGATGACGGAAATTTACAGCAGCTGATGAAGCTCATGAGTCAAGATGATCTCCAGGTAATAATGGTCATTACTGTCATAATATAATTTGTGTTTCAGTTAGTATCTAAACTATAGTGTCGTGAATGGTTGGAGAAGAAAAATGAGAAGTATCTAAGTCATGAGAATCAGAATGAAATGCTCAAAATAATGTCACAACATGTTTTGAGAAAGATTGCAAGCAACCTTCAATCAACTGAGTTTGTTACTGTTATGATGGATGAATGTACAGATTCAATGAATCATGAACAGGTAACCAATCATATTGTATTAAAATTAATGTAATAGGATATAAGTGTTTTTAATTTATTTTTTCTTCCTCATAGGTGGTGCTAGTGTTAAGATGGGTGGACTGTTCACTGATAGTGCATGAGGAATTTGTAGGGCTCTATAAAGTTGATAATATTGAAGCAGCCACACTAGTTAGAGTCTTGAAAGATTGCTTAATTCGTTTTAACATTTCTTTGAGTAAAATTCGGGGGCAATGCTTCGATGGGGCTTCAAATATGAGTGGCATTAGGCAGGGTGTAGCAGCACTATTGCGTGCTGAACAACCTAAGGCCTACTTTACTCACTGCTATGGTCACTGCTTAAGTTTAGCAACTTCAGATATGGTTAAGGCATGTCCTATACTGAAAAAAATGTTGGATACTGTTAATGAAATTACAAAATTGGTAAAATACTCTCCTCGAAGGCAAGCTATTTTTGAGAAGCTTAAGCAAGATATTGCACCAGGGTGTCCAGGAATAAGAGTTCTTTGTCCTACAAGATGGACTGTAAAAGCTGACTCAATGAGGAGTATTATTGATAATTATAGTGTACTAGAAGAGTTATGGGAGAAAGCGGTATCTGTAGTGCATGATACAGAAGTAATTGCAAGAATAGGAGGTGTTCGTGCACAAATGGAAACTTTTGAGTTTTTTTTTGGACTGCTTCTTGGTGAATGTCTTTTTCGCCATTCTGACAATTTGAGCAGGACCTTACAGAAAAAGGATATTTCAGCGAGTGAAGGTCAAGTGATTGCGAAAATGACAGTTTCTACCCTCCAAAGTATTCGAACTGATGAATGTTTTGCGGCTTTTTGGGAGAAAGTTAAAGCAATGGCAGCCAAAAATGATATCGGTGAGCCAAGGTTGCCACGAAGAAGGAAGCGACCAAGAAGGTTTGAAGAAGGAGAAGCTCAGCCTGAATATGATGAATCACCTGAAAATATGTATAGGCGCTTGTATTTTGAAGCACTTGATCTCCTTATTCAATCAATAAACACTAGATTTGATCAACCGGGATATCAGGTTTATTGTTCCTTACAGAATTTACTGATAAACACTGTTAACAAAAAAGACTACTCAAAAAATTTGGAAGATGTTATCAAAATATATGGTGATGATTTTGATTTACACAATTTAAAAGCTCAGCTCCAAATTCTTTCTTCTACTGTACCTGCAGAAATAAAAACAATTTTTGAAATACTTCATTTCATCAAGGACCTTCCAGCATCAAAAAAAGAATTTTTGAATCAAATAATTATCTTAGCAAAATTAATTTTAGTTATGCCTGCAACTAACAGCAGCAGTGAAAGATCCTTTAGTGCTATGAGACGTATCAAGACATACCTGAGATCAACTATGTTACAGGAACGACTTAACAGTTTGATGGTTATTCATGTTCATAAGGAGCTTACAGACAACTTAAACATGAAAGATGTTGCAAATGAGTTTGTACAAATTAGTGATCGCCGTCTCCATGTGTATGGAAAGTTTCAGACTGAATCATAAATATTACCTACAACATTGAATCCATAGTATCATTATGTGAAATCATTCATTTTGAAATATTAATAATAATAATAAAATAATGTCAATACTAAAGGTGCCTGTCTCAGTTTTAGGCTTACTGTTATAAATACATGTTAATTAGTAATTACAGTCACTTCCGGACCACACCCACTTCCTGTTATTAGTCACACCCATTTCCTGGCCTGACTAATTTTTTAGAGCCCGAGCCACCCCTGAAGCCATATTTACTGTAAGAATTTCTAGGCACTCTAACAGGATAGATAATAGCACTGATAAAAGGCATGCTGAAGCTATCATACTTTGAATCAGTCCATTGTTAATTTAAAATAAAACAAAAAAATAGAGAAACAGCAAAATCAAAGTATTTTATATACAATGAATTTTTCACTGGGTACTCTCTAGCATTATAGTGTTATTGAATTGTCTGGACAACATGGTACTATAAAATATAATACAGTCTTTCCTTGATTATCCAGACTTCAATTATCCAGACCCACCAACCCCCCCCCCCCCCCCCCCCCCCCCCCGCCTTGGGGTTATCCACACTACCAATCCCCCCATTCCTCCTTCCCCAAAAAGAGAGTATTAACATACAAACAAACTACTTTACTTAGTTATATACACACACAAAAACATAATTTTATGCATACTTTTTGAAGAATGTTAATGAATATAATTAATTTGATAATGAATATCATTATTCACGGATCCAGACAATTTCACATATCCAGACACCACACTAGATTAATTGACCGAAGGTGTCTGGATAATCGATGAAAGACTGTAGTGAATTTTCTGGGGAAAAAAAATCTTATGGTTTTTTTTTTTTTGAAAGTCAATAAAATAAAAGGTCCCATATATTTAAGCATTCCTACATCTTCTGTGCCAGTTAAAAGATTTTTTTATCATAAAAATAAGGTGATTTGACCTGACAGGTGTTGTTAAAGACAAAACATTTGAACACTCATGTTTATTAGATGCCATCATGACTTTTGGTTGGAAGAAGTAACTTATTAAATGAGACACTTTTAAATACAAAACTTCACCTTCAGTTAAGGCTATTATTTTTTATATAAAGCTTAACTTACCGAAGTCCACAGAACTCTGTTGCTAATTGCAATATATTTGATAGTATTTGCAGGAAACACTATATCTATCTTTAAATGATGCATTTGAGTTTTTCATAAGTATTTGTAGTTATATTTAAATGCCATTTAATGTATTTGACCCGGACCCTGCTTTACATATTACTTACATGAGTCAAAGGCAACAAATAGTTCAACTGTAGGCTTGTATGTTACATCTATTAATCTTATGTCTGCTTTTATACTTCCTCAAAAAAAAGTTTTGATGCTTCAGAACTGCCATAATAATTATGACATTGATTCGGTTATTCTTGGCTGAATTATATTAAGGTATCACTGTTTTTTAGGAATAATATCCTGGTGTATATATATATATTTAGATCGATATATCATGAATCTATTTTGGGGACATTTTTAACTTTGTTTTGTATTATCATCTAGGTCCTATTACTAATGTTGCTATATATCTGAACTCAGGAGGACAATCATTGAATGACCAAAATAACTTACAGTTAGTATTAGAAGGAATAGCAATAGGAGCTCAAGCTACATCAGTGACTTGGAGAAGAAATGGAAGTCCAGTTGATAGAAACACAATACTACCAAATGGGGGTTCATTCTTTGATGGTGGAGGAGAAATTATTGAAGGAAATGGTCCGTGTGAACATCAAGTATATAGAAATGCTCTTCAAATTAATGGATACTTACCTGGAAATTACACCTTCACTGCTACTAATAGTGAAACTCAAACTCCAGTAACCTCAACAGTATTCCAAATAAATGGTACATATTAAATATGTGAAATATAATTAGTGGGTGAGTGAAGCAAGTGAGACACTATCAGTGTAGCAGACAAGTATTTTAGAGAGCTGTTAAATGATGCACTACGTCTCTTCAGTGTGCCATTAAGGAGACAGACATTTGAATTAACAGCATGTTCAGTATGCCGCTAAAAATTGCACTAAAAGATGCAAATTCAAGATTACTATTAGTCTTGTGAAGTCCATACGGGCACGATGTGATTATATAAGTTCTAGAAGTCCAACTAGTATTTATTGATGGATTGCTTTTATGCAATTAACAAATACTATCAAGTAAATTTCAAGAACTTTCCAAAACAGCCCCATTACTTAATAGATAGAACTATTGAAGTGAGGTTTTGTGCCACTGTTAACTTTGTTCTCTTCCCCCTCCCCATACCAAGTCCTCCACTCACTTTGCCAGTCTTTTTCTGATAATCAGATTCACCCACTTGTCACTTACCAATATATTGTATGCATGCAGTGTAGTAGGAAGATGTAAAATACTGGGGGTAGAGAGGGGGGCAATGTTAAGAGCTTATTGTTAGGGTGCATTTGTACCCCCTGAAACTGGTTTTGTCCCGGTGAATATTAATGTGATCTTCATGGTTACATTTGCCACAAAATTATCATCAATTTTATAAAAATGAGAAACCCCCCTGAAATTTCAATTTCTAACAAGCCAATCTCTGTAGGGGCTACTAAAATGAAGGGGAAACATTTGAACTAGCCTGATTTAGCAAGATATGTAATTTAATAATAAAGATCACTTATATAAGTGTAAAGCATCTAGTGTAGTATGAGCATGAGGAAATATTGGGGGGGGGGGGGGGGGCAGGCCTCAGGTGCCACACTTCCTACTCAGCTAGTATGCATTATATATTATACATGTGAGTGGGGTCTAGACAAAGGAATGTTAATGCGCAAACCCAAAACATTGAGTTTTTTATGCTAATAGTAAGCTACAATTAACCTCCACTTAGTGTACTGGAAGGTAAAAACCTTCACTGTATTTTCAGCAAAGCAATTGAACATGAAATTGAGAAAACGTAAATTGAATTGTCACTCCTCAATTATTGAGTTTCCATATACTTAATGGCGTACTCAGCATATGTAATTAAATCTTGAAGCCCACTTTTAGCAGTGACTAAAAAATATTTGAGTGAGTTCTTTTTTTAGCTTTTGTAGCATCTCACAGCCAGGCTTGTCAGAATCCTTTGCTACTCTAATGCTGTCAGCCAGAGGTAAAGCTGTATAGTAATCTCAAAGATATGCCAGTTTTTTTTGCTGAGTTTTAAACCCCGCCCATTCCCCCATTTATTGTATTTTGAGAACAACAGAGTAGCTTGTTTTTTCATGGCACACTTGGGGTCTTGCTGTTTTGACATTCGAATTTTTTTAAAGTGTGGAAATTACAATACAAAGCAAGAAAGATAACAAACAAAACTCAATGTAATTAAGGACACTAAACTAAACAATACCATCCAGGGATGGAGGGAGAATAGGGAACCTATGCAGCCACAGGCAAGCATTCCCTCTCCACAGCGCTGTGGCCAGTCTCCTGAATAGCTTATTACGATCAATGTGTGTCTAATTTTTTTTTGTTTACAGTATGAACTAGGCTAGCTCATCTGCCGTTTGTGTTGAAGCAGATCACTAGTTTACAAATTTAGTGAATTGTGCATTTTGTGTTGTTTCATTCCACAAATAATTAATCTGAGTTTTGACAACAGACAGCTAGTCTACTAGTGTACAGCATTTGCTTTTGTATGTACATTTGTCTGTTACTGTGATGGTTGAAATTGAAAAACACTGAACATTTTTTGGTTACTACTTCATATATGTTTACAGCAGCTCCAGATCCTCCTACTAATGTTATACTGAGACAGATTAGTAATAGGAGAGTACAGGCAACTTGGACTCCTCCAGCTGGTTTCTCTGGAGCTACATATAGTGTGTTTATTAATTCCTTGAACCTTAGTGATGGTGGCTTTCCGGTGTCTGAAACTAATTACACCACTGATCCTCAGTCCACTGACTCTAACATTACTGTTTATGTAAAAGCCACAACTGGCTCTTATCTAAGCATTCAAGCAGCATCTTCAACTCTTGTGATTAGAGGTAAAATATTCAAAAATATTCATCTTTCAGTAATGCAAACACGGGGATGTACATAAGTCAGTAATAGGTTACTACTATAATTTGGAATGTCATAATTTCAATGTTATAATATATTCAATTTTCTATCAATTGCAAGCAAAAATGTATTGCAAGCATTGTAAAAATAAGCAATTTGAGTGCCTTAAGGTTAGATATTTATTGATTTGTAATTCAAATCATCAGGGCAATATTGCAACCTGTGACACCAAAATAAATACTCTAGCACTTATGTTTTAGGAATTTTTTTATTATTACCATTTTTATTGGCCGTCATAGAATGTGAGCATCATAAAACTGAAATTGGCAAATTATTATCATTGCAGAGCAATTATAACTTCTTGGGCTGTACAAAACTCAGATAACTTCCAGTAATTGTTCAATTTTAATGTTATCTTTTTTACATGTAAGTAATGTATATGCAATAATTTGGTAATAATAAAAGAAAGAAGTTTTAGTAAACTTGTAATTCGTTAGGAGTAATTGTTTCAATACCTCATTTTAGACATGATGCATCAGGATCATAAACAGATAAATCAACATTTTCACTTTAACATCACAGATAATTAGATTAGGCAAACACATGCAATATTATTGGCAATATATATTGCACTATATGTGTACATAGATCGAGTCGTACTGCCACCAACCATCTACGTGGCATCACTATTGCCTTCACAAGTTACGCTGATATTCTATCCTCCTATTTATAGTTTATCAATTGATATGTACACGGCTACATTGACTAGTACTGTTTGTAATGGAGTCCCTACTAGAACAGGATCTACTACTATATATTCACTTACTATTGGTAGTTTGGAGGCTGGTATTCAATACTCTGTTAGTGTCACTGGTAGAAACACTAATCTTAACTTAGCAGCTACATCCATAGATACTCTGACTACCTCAGAAGCAGGTATAAAAGTTAGAATAGTTTTTTACAGTATATGTTGCTACACATAATATCTGTAATATTTATAATATATATTGCACTAGTCAGCTTACAATATGTGAGTTATTTCATGAGCACACATCAGTATTTTCACAATCCTAAGGCGAGTAAGCGTGAGAGTGAAATGTCACCTCATGTCATATTGTACGACGAGTGTAATAAATTGTTTATTATACATTGAATATTTTTCAAAACAGTCTATGAACTGCTTCAAATCCTCATCATTTAAGGGTAACTCTATCATACTTCTAAAATTCTGTTGTCCAGAACTATGCATGGGCATGCTGGAGCATTCCCTATGCAGCATTCAATATTGGAATATGTTGAATATGCATTAAGCCTTTTAGACTTCTTTCAATCCGCCTGTAACCGGTTTATTCCATAGTGTCCCAGAGACACGCAGTAATAGTATACGGACACAAGGCACGCCCCCTGACCTTAGCAACGCCTTTACCCGGTGTCACGGAAATATGGGTATCCCGTAAAATTGGGTATCCCGGCGTACCCATATTTCCGGAAATATTGGTATCCTGCCGTAAATTTGGGTACCCTAGCAGCCGATTGTTGGTAACACTTGTACGTTCTCCTTCTGGTGTGCTCACGCTTACCTGGACCATACAGGGGTTGGAAAAGAATAGGGAGAGTGTCCTGAAGTGGTGGGCAAAGTTTTTTTTAAAGTTGATCTAGGCGATTTATACTACTATATATCGGAGAGGAGTTTAGCTATCGTTGCTTAAGTTGTTTTTTTTTTGTAATAACAGATTATGTATTTCACATGAGCTTTGAAGCTAACTGCTTTATGAAGATTTCTTTCATGTATGAAGTTGAGTAGCTAACATTAAATGAAGACTCAATCATTTTTATTTTTTTTAATAATTTGTTTGCAAAGCAAAACAGGAAATACCAGCTAGCACAAGGCTAATATACAGGATTTCCAGAAGCAGAAGGATAAAAGGAAGTGATTAAAAAGTGTATGATAATAAGACAATACAATGCAACATTATCTGAAAATCAGTTTTTTTAGAGAACTCTTGAACGCAGACGCTGAGGGAAGGGATACTATGTGATCGGGGACTCTGTTCCACTCCTGCATATTTGAAATAGTGTTTGTGGTGAAGAGTTCTGATGTAAGGACGATAAATGGGAAGGGAATTAAGATGAGAAGAGCAGGGGTGGGGATGAATCTGGAAAAATGAAGGAGAAATGATAGATGATCCTCATCTAGATGACACAGGTATAAGATTGATATTTATGTATCTACAATTATGTACTTAACAGCAAGTTAACCTTGGATTCTGTCACAATTTATTGAAGACAAAAGCTTGAAATATTACTTCCATAGCCATAGCAATCTCCACATGATTCTAGTTCAAATTACTCAGAGCATTATTCATTTCTTAATATTTTATTGATTGGCTAATGGATCAAAGTCCAACGTTAATTGTAGAAGATGTGGAAAAGCAAAGGAGAATTATGTATGAAACACTCATGATCAGAGTCACTTTGGAGTAGCTACACAAAACAGATGGCATTGTGTCAAGAAAATACTACAGGCCTGTTAATTTTTTTTAGAAATTAGATAATGTGAAATAATGTGAAAATATATGCGAAGAATTTATTTAAGAAGCCGTATATTTAATTCAATTGTGATAGGGAAACTTGGTGCCTTCAGCGAATACCTACAATAATTTCTGCATTCTCACATACTCAAGGAGTCACTTTCTGTATTATTTAAAATAATAATTTAACATCATTACATTAAAGTATGGTCTATTATTTAAGTAAATAGAAACAGACTGTAATGATCTACATGAAAATATAGGAAGTATTGAATTATTCCTTCTTTTAGAAACAATCAAACTTGGTAATTTTTAAGATTAAAAAATGTAAAACGTGTAGATGTAGATATAGCTAATAGTTCATTCTTGTCTTCTGGAGGTATAAGGAAGGTAGGCTGGGGTGGGGGAAGGTGGGTGAGGAACAGTTTACAATTACAAATTAAACAAAGGTATATAAGTTTTTTGCCTCAAGTCGATTCTGCTTCTTTAATTCCATGTTTTTCATGAGTGTCATATCTTTCAACTACTCAACTATAACAATAAACCCTCTCATAGCAAACTCAATGATAATTGGAACTACCATTCTTGTACCATTTAAAAGTGTACACTTCAAAGATGCCTGCTTTTGAAGCAGAAGTGACATTTGCGTTAAGGAGCATTGAACTTTGGTTGAATTAAGCTATTGGTTTCTTGAAGTATGCAGCCATTTTTAGTTCATGCAAGAAACCAATGATGGAATACATGATTAATGATCAAGATAGAGGAGAGGTAGTATTGACAGTCACCATAGATTCTGTAGAATTTTTAAGAATCTTTCTAAAATGATCTAAATCAGGAACTGTTAAAGTTGAACAGCTAGTTTGTTTGCATGTGATAAAAAATGATCACAAATTGCAATTGATAGAGGAAAAAAAAATATAAGTATTCTCTTTACCTCTTATGTTATTAGGTAGAGTCATGTGATTATTATCAGCACCGAAACAAGCTAAAGACATTAGCGGGTACACTATACCTTATTCCAGTCAAATCCAACTATTCCACCAGATGAGAGTAGATTCAATTCAGCCGGTGCCTCCAAATTCACATAACTATTTCATATTTTTTTGCTTACTCTTAAAGATAACATTTATCATCATAATATTTCATAAGTAATGTTGTCAATTTTTTTGCCCTCATATTTTGATTACTGACCAGGGAAGATGATTTATTAATTGATTTTTCAAACTCACCACAGGATTTCTGGTGTTTACACTCGAACATGGGATTCTCATTAATTTTAGAAAAAAAGAAGAAAGACTATTTAGCTAAGCAAAGTTATCTAGAAAAAAGAAACTGAGTATAGCTAACTAACTTGCATAGCCACAGATTTTAATAATATATGACCCTTTTATTTCTTATTGCATACGCTCCAACTTTCAAAAGGACACTACAAGAATTTTCCCCCTCATTGTTAGCTAGAATGTTGAGCAATGTACATCCATGTTTAAATATTAGTGTATATCTCTCAATTTAATAATATAAAATGGCACTATGAAAAAAATATAATTTGTATCAAAACTGTTTTACCACCCTCATCTCAGTTAAAGAAATTTGAATGTGCCAGCAATGCTTAGAAGTTTCAAAATTATGTGAGGAAAGTTCAAGCACTTAGCAAAGATAAAATTTCGTTTCTAAAAATTAAAATGGTAAAAGAAATTTAGACTATATTTTAATACTCCCATTTTTAGTGTATATTCATTGGGCATGTTAACCCTCAGTGTGCATAAGTGCAAGTAAATTTGTCAGCCTCTACACATACTGTTGCTTGACACAAAGTATGTTTGCCCTAATTTTGAATATTTTAAAGGCAATAGCTGCATTTATCCTTATTACGTGGTTGTTCACGTTACTCTGTATAGTTAGTTGCTCTAAGCAATATATTTTTATTTCTTCACCCATGTTATAATATAATAACTATAATATAATAAGAACGTGCTTCAATCAGTTAGTAGCTGAAATTTACTTATATCAACCATTGATGTCTTGATTCAATAGTAAAGTATCACTGTTGGCAAAGTTTTCGGAAGAGAAATTGTGTACTTAGCATGTGATAGATGCTTCATGATAGAGGACACAGTAGGCAAGGTAGAGTGGAGTGGGAAGTGTATGTATACACAATACTCGTATACATACATAATCTAGTTGCAGGAATAAGAGTGCTCTAGTTATGATGACTGTATTAAAAGTCAATACACAAATATTTAAGTTATTAAAGCTCGGTATGTTACATATGCAACTTTTGAAAACAGCCCATTGGGTGTTTCTGCACTACCATTTGTTTGGCTCTACATATTATACTAAACAGTAAGCGTGCCCTCCAGAAATCTTGCTGTTTACTTTGTGTTATTATATCACCATGGAGAGTTCGATCTCAGTTGACCCCTGAAGAGCACTTGGCAAGAAGTCGAAATGTCGGGTAAGTTATAATTAAAATATTGGCTGTTAAAAAGAGAAAAAATTCCTATTATTATAATTATTTCAGCCGAGAATGACTGAATCATTATCTTATGATAGATTGGAGTACTGGAAAAAGATGCTGAGGGTGCCAAAGTTGATCAAGGGATACTAGAAAGAGGTAAATGGTTGCCAGATATGGATTATATGAAGACCTAAAGAAGAAGTTTGATGGTAGCTAGCTATGTTAATTCAAAATTTCATTTCCATTCTGCAATGTAACTTACTTTTGGAGCAAAGAAATGTGAAGGAAATGAAAACAAGTGAAAGTAGCAAAAGTTACACCTCAAGGTACTCCTTTAAAATGTTATTTGCTAGATATTGAATAAAATGAATTAAAATAATATCCTTTTGTATATAGCATGTATGTAGTGATAACAACTCGGCTGCAGACTTGTAGAACAGCAAGGTTTTTCTATAATTTAATACTTAAATACCGTTGCTATATTGTTGTCAGGTGTAATAACTTGGCAAGTGTGCAATAACACTTGCCCGGTATTTAAACTAGTTAAAGCATGAGCGCTTAGTGCCTAGTACATTTATCGCACTCAGTCCTCGGGCCTACGGCCCTCGGGCTGTCGTGCAATAAATCGACTAGAAACTATAACTTAAATTATAGAAAAACCTTGCTGTTCTACAAGTCTGCAGCCGAGTTGTTCTAACTCAAGTGACACATTGAATAGTCCCATGGATGTTGAATGACTCACCAGTATCCAATGATGAATGGAATTATTGGAACAAGCGGCTGGGATTGTTAACAGCTGATCAAGATGTTAAAAAGAGGAGAATGGCTGACAGATAAGCATATTATTAATGCTGCAAGTGTGCTGATAAAGGAAGAGTTTCCCAAACAACTTGGTCTACAGGACACCCTTCTCCTACAACGTTTTGACCAATATGAATCAGAAGATTCTCAGTTTGTTCAAATAGTTCATGTCAATGGCAATCATTGGCTGTGTGTGTCAAACAAGTTCTGTCCTGCACCTGGCACTGGATTTTCACCGTCTCTTAAGCGACAGTTCAACCAGTCTGCCATGCGAGCACATTTTGATTTGTGTGTGGATAAAGATAAAAAAGATATGTTACCAGTATCAACTCGTTGTCGGCGAAAAAAACACGAAGAGTAGAATCAAGTCCATGAAAATGGTGCCAGCATTGTACTTGTCGCCTACAAAGCTGATACAGTAAAGGGTCCATTAGTCAAGTGTTCCCAATGTAAAGAATGGTATCATTCAAAATGTGACAACATCGATTTGGAGTTGTATGATGCCAAAAACTACTGTTGTAGCAGGTGTCTGTAATGCATTTTGAACTGAACCATTAATTTTGTAGCTCGTAGGCACGAAACTTGTAAACGTTTGATTTTAATTATTACTACTGGTATTTTTATGTCACTCAGCTAGTTAGCTATATTTTACATTACTACATCAATAACATTTATATTGACATTATGTTGAGAGAAACTTGAAAAAATATACATTAGATCTTGCAGTAATGCTTGTATCCTTATAAGCTATAAGATCATACTTTACATTTAGTTTTAAAATAGTAATGTCCTTAACATGTCAGTCTGCCTCATTCACCCTCACCCCCAACACTATATAATATATTTAGCATCATTAACCCATGTAATCTGTTGTATGAATCTGAAATCACTATTAGTGTGTGCTTTCTTATGATATTTTAAGCTTTTGCTCGTGTTATTCTCCTAGGATTGTTTTTCTCTTCGTGTGAACATATCAAATGAAAGTAGTCGTAAGAGTAGCAAATTACGTGAGGTCATTCATTAAAGTTCTCCCTAGCTACTTTGAGCTATTGGTCTTGATCAATTTTTACATTTTTGTATCAATTCATTTCAATAAGAGATCAACCTAAACCAGAGAGGGAAAAAATAATTTACAGCTTTGCCCATTCCTCCTCTGTATAGGTTTGCTTGTAGAAAGTAGCTTTAAAAAAATGCGAGAACCAACATACTACACAGTTTTAGTAAATTAAAGATAATTTCCCTCATTTTTAAGCGCTGTTAGAAGGCTAACTCACTGGTTTAAGCTCTGCCCATTCCTTCTCTGCTCTGCCACTTCAACCGCTCGCTCCACTCCTCAGTAACCAGTTTAATAAAATGGGGATACCCATATTTCCGCAGGGATACTCATATTTCTAGGTACGGGGGTAGTTATATTTCTGGAAGTATGGGTATGGGGGCACCCATTTTTTCGTAAATATAGGTACCCCGGACACCCATATTTGGGGATACCCAAATTTACTTGACACCTGTCACCACTTTAAATGAATGACGTATTTTATTACGTTGCGTGACGATCCGCCGCGTGGGCGGCCTATGGTCTGAACCTGAAGTTGGTAAATTAACGGGACCAGAGGATTCTGTAGGTGCAAGATGGAAGAGAGGGGCGTTGGTCCTTTTTGGAGATACTTTGCAGAATGCGCTGGGGTAATGGCTTCTAAAGATAGTTACTGGACACCCCTATAGTTTATAAAGTAACTGGAGTGAGTGTTAGACTGGAACCCTTTACATACCGCTACGCGAGGGTCTGGTCTCAACGAGTATGAAAGTTGTGTCAGTGGAATGCAATTTGTGGGCAGTGCAGTCGATTAGAGGTTAGGCTTAATTCATGTGGTGTGAACTTGGGCTGCACACAAAGAGCATGCAGCCTTGAATCAGTGAGAGTTAGTTGTGATGGCTTATTATTCAGGGCATAAGAGCAGTAGCAATAAATGGAAAATATTAGCAGGGGCGGATCTAGAAATTGTGAAAGGGGGTTTCTTTTTTTTTTGCTAGTGTATTATTGTCACCATTCTTATTAAAAATCACAAACTGTTTAATACAATCACACACTGTTTAATACAATTGACCCTTATCACTAGTTGTTGTTATTACACCTTGGTACCAATTCTTACTATTGTTTTGTTTTTGTTTTTTCAGGAGTCTGGGTCAGCAATGACAAAACTGTACAATTTTTAGGTTAAACCAACATGGATACAGAATATACTAGTCTGGTATTACTACATGGCCAAATATATTGCCGGTCCAGTTCTCACACGAGCTCTAGTTTAATTAAACACATTAATGCAAAATAGACTTAAATGAGTTATTTTTAATCAAGTATCATTAAGTGTTTGTGTTAAAACATGTCTTAATTCATTCAAAAGTTTCTTCTCATCATGAGGATGGCCCAATTGTGAACACTTGTCCAACAATTCCTCAATGGTAGCTTTATATCGCCTTGGTGGATTCGCTAAGAAGGATGGATAAAGAAATCCTCTTGACCGTAGAAACCTTCGACAGACATTCTACATTTAAGTAACAATAATATATAATAATAATAGTAACATCCAGAGCTCTTAAGGGTGCCCTCACACTCTTTAAGCATAAAACACTTGCAGAATAGGCCACAGTTGCTGGAATATTAAATGTATGCTCTTGGTGCATTTGTGCATACTAGCAAGAACTGTTACTAATAAACACCTACAAAAAACAACAACAACAAAAAACAACAACAACAACAAAAAACAACAACAACAACAACAACTGGAGTTCTGTTGCACCTCAAGAAATAGCTCCATCAGAACTTTGAACTCACCACAATATTGCATAGTGACAGCAAAAGTTTAGTTTGTGTACTCATTTATCTGTGTGTATGCCATAATGGGTTTTTATTGAATTCTATTCTACTTTTATATTTCTCACCACAGCACGTGAACTATTTCAGTTTTTTTCCTGTAACATAAAAACATCTCTTTGTAGAATCTACTCCTTGCAGACCCAAGCAGTGGCAGAGCTATGAGCTAATGTCACTCTTCCAACCAGTACACGAGAATAGATTCTGCAACCATTAATTTTATATGTGAATTATCTGTGAAATCAATCCCGCCTCACTCTGCCCCAGCCATACGCACGCAATGGTAAATGACGCACAGCAGCATTTCACAAGCACTGCATATTTGCTACTAGAAGAGGTGTAATTTTGTGGTAAATAACATGTGAGTATTCAGCTGAGAAGTGTACTACTGCCTTCCCACAGTGGTGTTGCTGTGAGGGCACCTTTAAAATGTCACTATCATTTCTTTAATAAATGAAGCACCATGGTGCGAACCCTCAGCACTACTAAACACTCTAACTATTACAATATAATCTCCTTCCAAAAGAACAAGCAATCTATTAGCTATTTTAATCAGGCATCAATATAGCTTGAGCAATGAAAATGAAGCATGGAAACACTGTCTTCATAAGAGAAGAAGCTAAATTAACCAGAAACACTCACCGGTTTACATTTTCAACGCGAAACTTCACTTCTTTCAACTCCGTTAACTTTCCTGAGCATAAAGCAAACTACACCGCTGGCTGCAAGATATTATTTGCTCACATGATTATGATGTGACGCCAGGGGACGTTACTCACAAAAGCTGGTACCTATGCTGGAGCTGAAAGCTAGCCCGAAAAAAAAGAAAAAAAAGTAGCACAATAAATTGTCCTAAATCTTCGTTCTGAGTAAGTTCATACCTAAATCAACAGTTAATTGTCAGTAATCTCCAAAATCAGAGCATGATAGATAGACAGACAGACAGATGACTACTATAACCCTCTCACGCATGCGTGTTGAGGGTCAATAAATATTATAATCATTATTATTTAATATTACATAAAAAATAGATATATATATTACCAAATGAAATGCCAGATTTTGTAAACTGGAAGAAGCATCATGCACTTGTAAAAACAACAACAACAACAAATCATCACTCATTCAGACTAAACAAGTTGCTGGGCATTACTGTATTATTAAAATTGTAACTACATACCTCAATCAAAGGGCTATCACTTTAGTGAAATGAAACAGGAAAGGTAATAATATGATAATTGTATTGTTTTTTTTTTATCACTAGAATTTTCCTCATACCAAATGAAACCGATACTCTACTAAAACAGTCACAAAATATCAACGCTACTTCTCCCTGATGAACTACAAACCTATCCAAACTGACCCCAAATGCTAAGCTACACACAGTAATAAGCTTAACTCATTGTTCAAAGGACACTAATTGGTGGTTTTAAATAACACCTCTCTCCTTCTCCTCAATAGCAAAAGATGTTGATATATTGACTATTGTGCACTTTCAGCTAACTTGTCTCATTCAATCAAACACGCATACACAATCGATTACGTAAATACTATCATATGTTTTCTTTGGCTCACATCACCAGTAATTCTCATTATGTCTAAGAATCTCACTAACGTTTATTAACCAACAAAAGATTAGTTACTGCATCCCTATACACATGCACATCAAAAGCAGTGTCGGGCAATATCATGAATAATTCATATGAAAATCACAATACAGTTCAGTATCACAAATTTATTTTCCTCTTGTTGCATGAACTAATGATGTACTAGTAACTATTTCACATACATAACTGACAGTGCCACATACAGAAAATGAATCTAGGGGGGATGGGCGCAAAAACAACTTTCAAGATGTTGGGAGAGTAAAATACAGACTCGTTCTCTGTTGTACACAAGAGACCCTTGCAGTACTTCAAACATGCAAAAGTACTGTAAGCTGATTTTATATTGCATAGTCAAAACTTTAGTAAATGTACTAAATGATTGGGAGAGGTGAAGGCTTGTCTAGAGGGGGCAAATGCCTCCCCACTTCGCTGCCCGCTTAAAAGCAGCCCTGTACGATTACATAAAAGCAGTACACTTCATTGTGCAAGCATGTTGACATGTTTGAAATGAGTATATTACATTTCTTGTGTTCAGAATATTTCCAGCAAATTTTTTTCCCCGTCAGATTTTACACTCAATGCAAGCAAATAAAACTTCTCCTACCCAATTATACTCTAGGTCTGAGATACAGTAGGAGACAAAATAAAGGTCCGAATTCTGTTCCGTAGAATGACTGTTGCACGATTAAAAACGGTACGCCATATGGTACAAATGACCATTCCATTCGACTGCATTACTGTTTTCTTTCCCATTAACAGCACACCTCACTCAAAGAAATATAAAATTGTTTATCCAATAAAACGTTCCAATTTTTTGTTTGTTTACAAGCTCCTGTGAGGTGGAGCTTTTCAGGTAAAAAAAATTGAAGTCGTCATCCTATTCGAAGTTGTCTCACGGAGAATTGTTAGATCGACTACTGCAAAGTATCGATGTTTTCTCGATGATAGGGCCTTCTCAGGCTTAGATTTTTTTTCTACTGTAAGTCCACCAGTAGCTAACAGAAGACCTACGAAGTGCTAACCTCGTTATAGCTGTGTGCCTATCGAAACTTCGGTCTATACGTTAAATTTTGTACGAGCATTTTTGCATTATCCCCATAGCATATAACGGGCAATACAAGGCCTTAGCTTGCTGATATAGCTATGGAAGAGTCTCTAGCTAGAAAATATCAGTGAATTAACAGAAAAGCTTAACCGTTTTTTACTGTTTTAGTAAACGGTGTGGAACACAACGGTAAAAACTACGGTAAAAAGACTACCGTTTTATAGTCGTACTATGGAACAGAATCCAGAACTTTATTAATTTGTCTCCTTCTGTATCAGCTGTACAAGTAGTCAGCTACCCTCAAGAATCTGATTCTCAAATTTTAGCATTGTGACATAAAGAGTACTTGCACATGCTCAATGAGGTTTAGTTCATACATCACACAAGTCCTCACCACTAAATTAGTTGAGAGTAGTTTTCCTGAGCAAGTGCCAGTGTCTCTGTCACAGGAAGATTCACAACGGAATATGGAGCAATCCTCATCTTGTGTGCACTCTTTCTTATTCCCACTCTCCAACTCTAACTGCTGCAACACTGACGATTCAAACATGGCCGCATCTGCATCTATTGCCTTGGCAACCAATGTCCCTTTCGGACTCTTCACCTGCAATTATTTAACCAATAGTGTTTATTAGATCAGCTAATTGGCGAGCAAGTGAAGTGAGCGAGACACTATATGGGGGTAACAAATTGAGAATCGGGGATTTTTGTTCGTTAATATATATGTTTGGACATACGCATGTCATTTTGTACTTTGACCTTCACGTTTTTGTGTTTGCTAGGAAGTTGACCTCGTCCCATGCTCCACTAAACAGAATATTTCGGTTTATCGATCTTTACCCATATCATCAAAGAAATTTAATTGTTTACTGCTTTGAATTTTTTTTGCGGATGCAGTTAAAACTTACCATGTAACTTATAAGAGTTTATCTTTTATTTGAATTAGCGGTCTTAATTTGGTATTTGTCCTAGTTACACGCCCTACACAATACTGTTCTAAAGAATAGCACAAAGTAAATGTTTAACTAACAAATAAGTATATTAGCTGCCTTTACACAGCTTTTTCGCACTACAGTAGTTAGCATGTCCTAATATAGAGTTCGGTTCAAATCTGTCTGTCATTTCCTTGTTTAGTTCTCTTTTTAAATCAAACAGTTGTGGTTACTATGGCACTGAAATCCATTTATTGTCTATACGTAATTAAAAAACAAAACAAAAAAACTCGATCATTATTTTAAGTTGCTGGCCGGAGTGTTAAAAGTTAAAATTAATCATACAACAGTACTTAGGTTTATGTTCGCTCGCCATTTGTACTCAAGCACATCACTAGTAATTAAATAAGGGAATCCAAAAATAAATCAAACAATGCAAAAACAGCAAGATAAGCTGTAGCACGCTCACTGTGCATTTTTCTTGCCATGATGTTGTTGTAGTCTTTGTTTGTTCTTTTGTTGTTGTTGTTTTTATACTCCAGTAGCAGTGATATAGGAATTTCAAAGTAATAATTTAAGCGAAAGGGTTTCGGGTTCATCACAATTATTATATTTTGAGGGACTGATAAGAAAAAAATTTCCCACTTTCTTTTCCTGAAATGAAGAGAGGAGAAATTATTGTTCAGGGTAGCAAGCTCTTACCGTATTTGTAAGTGGTAGGTGTATAGAGCAAGCGGTGCAAAGATCACCTCATCAATACTAAATCACAACTGAGTTCATTACACACACTTGACTACAGAATAGCTGCTCTTCAATACGAACTAGCAAGTGCCCCTCGAGTACTCACCACTCCGAAGTTAGGCTCTTGAAAGTCGCATAGGTGCAAAGTCCCGTACGCAGTATCCTCCAATACCTCCACCAAATCCAACATAGACAGAGCCAGCCTGCATCTGAACGACCAGCTCCTGCCATCCAGGAAAGAAAGAGAATATCCCAGCAAGGGAGATGATGGGACATACTGCAGCGCGTACATGTTACCACACACACCGTACAAGTCCACGAGTGCATGATTGCCGCGGAGTAGAGAGTAGATCACGTACTCATCATTAATTGCCATTTGCCAGCAGAGGACGAGCTCTCGATAGCTGAAGTGGCCATCACCTCCCACGTCGCATTCCTGGCCAATGGCGGCCGTGACTTTAGAGGACAGATCAGCTCTTGCCTTACGACCATACTGCATAGAAATGCTACGGTTCATCTGCAAATGCAAATATTAGGCACATGGCATAATCACTTCACAAAATTTATTATTCATATATTATGGTAAATTATGTAGACAATGGAGTCAAGCTAGATCTCAACTGAACTGCCCGCGTTGAAGTGCATGGATCCATTGAAAATGGTTAGGTAAGGATCCAATCAAGTAACTTTGAAAAGTAGGTAAAGGGTGATCAAGCCTGCCAAGATCATTACTGCACAAACTATATGTAAAATCTCTGACACAAAAAAACTACAAACTATGAGATTACACTGCTCACTTTCATACATGATAAACAAATTCCTCCATGGTGAAAGAAAACTTCTCTCTTTGTGTATTTGGTGGTATGAGTCCATCCACGAACCATCTGGTATCTTTGTTAGCCAGAGGCTTGGAAGACTTCAGGACAACAAGCTTCTGCCTCCACTCAGCCAGCAGTACATGAAGCTTCACTCCATGGCCTAGACACTTCTTCAGCTGTATCTGTTTACGCACACACAATGGCTCACACAAACTGCCCGTCACTTCTCCTCTGCTGAAGTTCATACACTGCAGACATACAAATTGTGGAAGATGATCATATATCATACTAGTGGTGTGCTCAGAACACTACATTGGTGTGCTCAGAACACTCCAGTGGTGTGCTCAGAATATTCCAGTGGTGTGCTCAGAACATTCCAGTGGTGTGCTTTCCTTTCATGAGACAGTCTGCTCTGTTTTTATATCAGTGGAATGTCAGTTATCCAAACACATTGGGACTGAGAAGTATTTGGATGACTGAAATATTAATTAAGGGGCATGGCCAAGCAATTCTTTATGTCTGCACGTGCTATTAGATTTTGGGCGTTCTGAAGTGTTTGAATAACTTAAACTGACAGATAAGGCTGCTGCAATAAAATTAGAATGAAAATAAAAGAAAGAAAGAAATGTTGCAGAAGAAAATATTTTACTACTGTAATCCAAGAATTTTTCATAAGTAACACAAAAGAAAGATAATTTTCCTGTTTTTTGCATTGTACATTTAGTTGCTAAGGACGTCGATTACAATACACTATCCAGTGACTACAGAACATGGCACATTCTTAAATTCCATATGGTAATTGACATTGGGAATATTTAAGTAAAAAAAAATTGTTGTGGTACATTAAAAACTAGAACAGTGGTAGAAACAGTTGTAATTGGTAATGTACCATAATAAATCTAGCTATAGAAAGCACAGAAAGTAAAACACATAATCATCCAGTAAACTAGACTAACCAGAGACTCGATGAATTCCCTACTCTCCTGTAAATTGCATGAATACTCAAATTGATCGAAAAACTTATCATTGGCAAGGTACTGTTCACTGAGCGCCCACACTAAAATACAGACCGTCACACAAACTGCTACAGACACCACAACTTTTGGACGAACTCTCCAGGCCATATAAGATGGCTACTCCCCCTTCTTCCCAAGAGGAAGATCGGTTGCACCATTTAAAACTTTACCCCGCCGATACATATACGGCACTTTTTTATTTTTTCACAGCAAGACGCATGCGTTTAATTTGCTTATGCAGCACCAATTTCATCAATTAAGGTGGAAACGTGACGTCATACGCAGGACCTGATTTCACATCCGGCGACCGTACTACTTTACTTCCATATCCATTGGCTCACAATTAGGCCTTTTCGTGCACGTTGTGGTCACTCGTGTGTACACACAAACGCACAGCAGCTGGTGTGTAGACGCTGGTAGGTTATCTCTGCGGGATTCTGGAAGAAATATGCCTAGGGTGGTATCAGACCAGAAAACAAAGTTCGAAACCGACGACCTATTCAAGAAGCTATGTCAGGACGTGGATGTAAGTTAGTAGGCTTGGTAGTTGAAGCCTTTTAAAGCTTCGTGGGAGTGAATCGAGCTCACTCTTTCCTGCCTGAAGGTCTAGTTTAGTGGTGGAACTTAAGCTTATCTGGCAGGCTTAGAGTAGATGGCTGCATGGCTTGTCAGTAACAATGTCTTAACAATTATTTTTCATGCTTTCTGCCTAGGTGAAATTCACAGCATACAAAGACAGGCCTATGGAGGAAAGAAGGAGAAAGTTTATTGAAGATCTCCATGATGGTCACTCAGTCATAGTAAGCAATGCTTTGAAGCAGAGAATTTATATGATAATTCATCTGGCTGTTTCTATTCAGTTGTGCATATGAATGTAACTGCAAATTTAGGCTCAATGGGCACTTAAAGAATTTGAAGGATGAATTTCTCCCCCTTCACTGATATTTCAATCAATGGTTGCCAGTTAAATTGAAGTTTATTATTATTATTATTATTATTATTATTATTATTATTATTATTGTTTTGTCACAACCATTTTTGATACTACTAGTTTTGTTACTACTACTACTTTGATACTATTACTACTATCTTGCTATTACCACTATTTTTTACTATGCTACTAATTCTACTAACTGCCACTGTTCACCAACGCTACATTTGATAGATCTGGATACGAAACTTTGCAGTGCATGCAGCCAAGAAGTCTGAAATCATGCAAACTAAAGATTTTTCCCAAACAGGTTTAGCTACAGGTATTGAAGTTCAACGTCATGAAGATAGGATAGCTAGAGAATCGAAACAGTAGCTCGTTTCTTATCTATTAGAATCCTCGTTTGATAAGGAAGGATGCTGTGGGGCTTCTGAGCAGCTTTTTGCTCGAAGTTTAGTATTTCAATTACTTTGAAGTGTCTGGCTTCTGGTTAGTTAGTCCTATCTTTCAATGGCTCAGTGCTGAATACTTGTAATTAAACTCAATATTCTTCCAGAATATTATGGACTCATTTAAATGGTGGAGATAGCAATTCTCCAAATGAAAATAAGCGACACTAAGAATACCCAACCACACTCTTTCCTGTCGTCGTAGGAGTTTCTCTCTGTGGCACGGGCAAGAAAAGGTGTCAGTAACCATGGTAGTCAGTGCCTAGTAATTAGAGGCCTAACAGTTGATTGATTGCGGTGATATTGGGTGATATTCTTTTCAGTTACTGTCAGCTGCAAATCTTGAGCTGTTGGTTTCATTTTTCCTCCTCTCTTAGACGTTCATCTGTACCGGTACCAACCTGTCGCTGCAGTTCTGCCCTCGTGGACTGAGTGATGACAAGCCTCCTGATGTTCGTCCCACATCCGACAACGTCGACTTTGAGCAGGACCCAACGCGTGTTTACCTCAAGTGTCGATTCATCCTGAATGGAGTTTGCGTCTGGTGGGTTGGGTGGATGGACCTGGAGCAACTTACAGGGAAAGCACGGCTCATCTACGACGAGGAGCAGGCTAAGGTATGTTGGCAGGCGGGCGGGCCCTGGTTGCTAGGTGTGAGGTGTGGCTTTCTGTAGTCTCTAAGCAACAGGGACAAAGTTACCTACAACATTGTATTAGAGTCATTTAATCTATAAAATGTGTGGAGCTATTGTTTTAAAAAAGAATCATTAAACAATCCACATACATACTTGTGCAACTATTTTTGGACTAAGAGTTGGTCCCAATTTGCTTAACCATTACAGCCAATTGTTGCTTAATGAAGTTAGAGTAATGAAAGGTATACCATAGTTCGGATGAATATTTTGATATATTTATTGGCACAGATGAGGCAACAAGTATTGATTAGTGTTTTGATTAAGGGTCTGGCTGCAAGGGCACCCAGGGAAATATATTACTATAAGAAATTAATGGGATATAACATATTGCAATAGTAAATTGATTTCCTAGTACAACATGCAAAAAATAACTTTCACAATGTAAGCAAATGTTTGAGTGTGAGTTGTAATTCTATAAGAGAGACTGGAGGACTTGATTGAAGGCAACATTAGTATCTGTAGTTTTGAAATTTTAACTTTATATATGTATGTATACATATGTACATATACATGATAATATACATATATATATGTGACTGTCTACAGGAAAACCGGGCACAACGCGGCGTGCGTAAATATCTAGAAAAGATCGATCGATTTCTTTAAAATGTATTGTTTCAAGCCGACGGAAGGGAACGGTTAGGTCTATTATAGTGGGAACGACTTAAGCTACGACGATAAAACTTGGAGAGCTCAATATCTGGACGCCGACAACTCTGTAAGTGCAACAAAAAATTTTTTTCGAAGGGTGCGCGTTGTGCCCTTTTCCTGTAGACGGTCACATATAAAGTTATATAGTTATATATATCCTAGCTTACTTAGTCAGTAAGTCTGTCCCAACTAGACCCACAGCTCAGCTAGCCAAGGTGACTACCAGACTGCCTGCTGGTCTCTGCTGTGTGTGCATGTCAGATTTAGTTTCCCTGGTAATAGCATGCAGGGGGTAACTTTTAGCAGCACACAGTGGTATAAAGTGGGCGGTGCCAGAGAAGATATGCCCTCAAGTCATTGCATCTTGTACCACCTTCTCTCTGAAATGCCAGTCACACACAGTAAGTAGAGATACCAGATACATCAGCAGTCACTTAATTGGATTGCAGTGCCATGCTGGCTGTTGGCTGTTAGCCAGTAGAGAAGAGTGTTTCTGTGTGTGTTTGTGTGTGTGCGTGTGCGTGTGTTCACTGTGCAATGCCTGTATTCAAATTAATTTTCGCAATATATCGTGTTTCCATATCTTGTTCCAGTTCACTGGATAGCAGATGTGTCCCAATACTTGGTGCTTATGGCTCCTCCTTGCACATTTTCTGGATAGTTATTACGAAGTTCATAGTTTCAACTTTTAGAGGCACTCTAGGTTGTCGCTGTGAGCAGAATGTTGCATTTGAGCAATAAACCATTCTCTACCATTATTTGAAATTCTCTTTTGTCTCTTTGATCTGTAGTAGTGTTGAGTGCTATGGTTGGACCAACTTGGTTGGAGAAGGAGAAGCCATTTTACTGAAATTTTCTGCGGCTTCAAGCACTCCTTGATCGCATTAGCTAAAATGAAGTCTACCAAATGATTAAAAAATGAAAGAGAGTTGTTCAATATGTTCTTTCCCAAAGCAATCTGGGAGGATTACTGGCACATCAATTTTTTTTTTTCACTGTGCTTTACAGCATGTGTTTATGCAAGGTCAGCATGCAAGGTCAGCATGGATTAACTATTGGCCAATGAACTTTAGGTTGAAGTAATGTTTCACAGTTTATGTCTTATTATATGAGACATGGTGGGCTGTGTATCTAGTGCTAAAATAAAATTACAATATACAGAGAACTTCCTTCTGCCCAACTTAAAGTTGCAACTCCAGTTTGGATGTTCCATTCTCATATATAATTATCCCTTCACCTGAGTGGTTGTGGTAAATCAATTCTTATTGAGAAGGTTGCCTGTGGCAGTAAATTTGTTCATTTTATTTCATTGATTTAAACAAGTCTTGTGTCATCTTTAGGAACACTGCTTCTGTGAAGTCAGCCACAAGATTTCAGGTATTCTCCATGGTCATGCCATGTCCAGGGTTACCATGGTAGTGTGACATGTCCAGGGTTACCATGGTAGTATGACATGTCCAGGGTTACCATGGTAGTATGACATGTCCAGGGTTACCATGGTAGTGTGACATGTCCAGGGTTACCATGGTAGTGTGACATGTCCAGGGTTACCATGATAGTGTGACATGTCCAGGGTTACCATGGTAGTGTGACATGTCCAGGGTTACCATTGATAGTGTGACATGTCCAGGGTTACCATGGTAGTGTGACATGTCCAGGGTTACCATGATAGTGTGACATGTCCAGGGTTACCATGATAGTGTGACATGTCCAAGGTTACCATGGTAGTGTGACATGTCCAAGGTTACCATGGCAGTGTGACATGTCTGGGATTACCATGGTAGTGTGACATGACCAGGGTTACCATGGCAGTGTGACATTCTCAAGAGATCAGCTGGTGAAGCCATAGAATGGTGGCAGGTGACGTGCGAGCATGCTGGCTCGGTCAGCCACTCTCATCGCCGTTGGAGATGTTTGACGTGTTGTGGTGTGTGCCAGTAATTCAATTATTATGTGGGCCATTAGTATAGGTTACATCACGAGGTGGAGGTCGGTATGGGATTTACACAACCGAGGGCCGAAGGCCCGAGGATAGTGTAAATCCCGTACCGACCGCGCACCGAGCGGTGCAACCGACTTGTACCATGGCTCTAGGCTATAAGAAACGCATAACAACCTTTTTTTCTGTAGCCTCATTGGTCCCCGCTTCGCTTAGCTACAGATCGTAATTCTAGGCCACGGGCAAAAAATATTCACCTCCTAGGCGGTGTATAAGTGATTTATTCACCCCGAATTGAGAAATCTGATTGGACGGTTTGAACGAACCATGGTATAAGTATGGCTTAATGTGTTGGTTAGAAGATTGGAATTTATTATAAGATTGGAATTTATTATAAGTGGCAGCCATTTTTTAGGATTGTAACAGAATTAATTTTATGGAAAGTTTTAAATTTATTGTTTGGTTGTTTATTTTATGTATTGTACAATACATAAAATAGATCTTATAATGATTCCTTGTTTGTGATTAGCTGTAGCTAGTGGATGTTCTGGACAAGTTCATTTTCCCCCTCCTCCCATTGTGAGAAGGGTGTGGTTGATGTGGACAGTTTCTTTTATTTCACTACTTAACTTTTGTGGATAGCTAATATTTTTTCACAATGGCCACATGTTTTTAAGGAAAAGGCCACCAAGGTTCTTCTCTGTTCTGACATAACTTATTAGTACTGTGGCTTTAGGCTTGACAGTAGTCAGGTTACAGGGTGTTGTTTTGCTCCTTGTAAGAATACATGGTTATAGCTGGAGTGAGTGAGGAGAGTAGCATTGAGTGATACTGCAGGAGTCTAACTATCACATCGTCACCTTGATGTGCCCTTCTGGGCATTTGCATAAATATTAACTAAGGAGGCGTGCTATTAACTTGTGCTACAGCTCTGTCAGCCGCCAACTAACAATCTAGAGTGTTAGCTGACAGTGTGACTCCTGAGAGCCACAGTTGGTGGGTGGGTATGTCGGGCAAGCCCTCAGGGCAACACTTCTGTGCCTCTGTTCAGTTATGTCTGAGTAAACTCCATGGAATAAAACCTATGAGATAAACATGAACTATGTTAGCCATTTATTTGGTAACCTAAAGTGAGTAAATTAATGAGCAAGAAGCATGGGTGGATGTCTCCAGCCATGCCACATGATATCTGGAGTGAGTACCAGCTTTGTGAAAGAGTGAGTGATTTACCAGCTAGCACTGTAGTTACTGAGAATTCAGTTTTGTTTGAGTGTGTCCTGCCCACATTGGTGTGTGGGTGTGGTTTGTGTCCACATGTCGAGAAAAAAAATACAACTTCTAACGGTGGACCCCTCGGCTCGTGCATCGATGAAGAACGCAGCAAGCTGCGATACCTAGTGTGAATTGCAGAATTCAGTGAATCATCGAGTCTTTGACGCAAATGGCGCTCCTGGCATCTCCGGGCGCACGTGGTTTAATCCAGAAAATGTTTGGAACTGACCAAGGTCCACTACTAACAACTATACCTTACCTTTTCTTCTTCTTTTTATTTTTTTATTTTTTTTATTTTTATTTTGGGTGTCTTCTCACCTGCTAAAGAACAAATTCTAGAGACTTCTAGAGATTGGGGGGGGGGGGGGGGGGGTTGTGTCAGTAACTGTTTCGTTTTTGATTTCCTTTTTTTTTTTTTTTTTTTTTTTTTTTTTCCCCTTTCCCTTTCTACTATTCCTGGTGTAAGAGGCGCCTCAGGTGGTTGTGTGGGTAGAGAGTGTGGAGTGTGTGGTGCATCACAGCTGTGAGCCACATGGCCATATCCCAATGCTACTGGTGGAACTCCCACCATCTCCACCACACTATCTGCCACATTCACTCACCTCAATGCTCACAGGGAATAGAACTCTTCACTGCTGCCATGAAGATGAGCTGACTGATAAATCAAATTCTCTTTCTCAGAACTTATTTCTGAAAATTTTGCCAGGTTCTTGTAGCTAGTCAGACTATGTCAGTGTGTAAAGTTTGTTACTTAAATTAAATTATTTTCATCTTTCTTCCCCCCCTTTCCCTCCCCTCTTTTCTGAGTTATTGCCACTATATTTCCAGTATATGTGACCGGATTTGCGAAAAGGGACCTTATCGCGCAAAAGCTAATTCTGAGATAAAGACCAAAAATGCCGCATGGATCATTTTTTCTGAAATTTAGCTTTTATCCATTAACATAACATATAACTCTATGCTAACCTTCACGCAAAGTTTCAGGACCTAGTTCAGTCTGCAAAGCAGAGAAAAAGCTGATAGAATACACCATACACAAAAACGTTTGAATATCAATAACGCGTGCACGGAACTGCACCGCGGGAAAACATTAATTACAGTTACGTAACCGCCCGGTAACCGCCCGTCGTTATAGTAACGAGCCCCACCCATACGTAACTCGGAAATATACGGGAACATTGCTCGTCCGCGTTCAAGTTTAAACGCGTTTTTCTCCACAAAATGTTTTTACGAAGCTACCGCGTTGGGCGAAAGTAAACGCTTATAACTCAGCCGTTAGGAAGCGCCCGGAGCCACATTATAGCTCATTTTAATGCTCTAAGATAGAACTATCTCGTGGTACCAATAACTCAATTTTTTTATTTTGCGCGATAAGGTCCCTTTTTGCAAATCCGGTCACATATAGAGAGGTTATAATCAGTTGAGGTGGGAAGTATTGTTTTACATCAGCAGATTTAATATCAGCTCATCTTTAAGGGTGAAAAGAAAATATATCAGTTGCAGCTTTATGTGAGGCTTCATTAATATGTCTCTGGAGACAAGGCAATAGAATAGTTATCACGTGGTACCTCCACTGCTCCTAGTCGTAGAGATATATCATTGGACACCACACACACACACACACACACACACACACACTTCATCCTGAATCTGACAGGGACACACCTTTAGGAATGCAATTGGTTGCCAGTGGTTTCATAATTGATTCCCCAAGCCTGGTCCTGCTAGTGGCAGCCATGTTGTGTGGAGTGAGTTGAGGTATGGGGTGTTGCTCCTCTGGCTGGCCATCTCTAGGGGTGGTCGGGTCAGTGGTTCAAACTACTCTGACTCATGAGGGCATGAGGGAGTGGTTCACTGGAGGAAGTTCTGCGGGCACTGTTTGTGTTTATTGAATACATGTTGTTGCTTAGGTTTTAGTTTTGTTGTTCTATGAGCTACATACATAAGCTTATAATGATTTATATTGTTTTCTGTCAGCAATTCTTATACAATACACTATAAGAAGTTGCACACGAATGTATGCTGTTGCTGATTGTAGCTGGGGCACTCCCAGGCTCCGGCTGGTTACAGAGACGTTTACTCTGCCGTGGTTATACGTTTGTCTTGCAGCCTTCATTTTATATATATATACCACTTTTTTTTAATGGTGATTTTTTTATTGTGTTATTATTATCTGACTTACAGAATCCATCGATTCTTCTCAAAATATTTAAAATTTGTTTGTAATTTGTAATTCACAGAATCGACTGCAATTTGTACCACATTAACAACAATTCCCTTACCCCACCCCACCCCCATATGACACAATATTGATTGAATACGTACTTTTTTATTTATTTATTTTATTTCTCACGTACTGAGCCTCCAGTGCATTGAGGACTGGCATTAGGCCTGAGCCAATTATGCCAGCATAATTTTGGGCATAATAGGTTTGCCAAAGCATCGAGCATAATGCCAGCATATTAGGTGGTTTTTGAGGATTTTTTTTTTCTTTTTTTTTTTTGAAATGCAAAGAATTAAATAGTTGTCTAAGCTTGCATCGGTATATGAGAGAAGAGGCTCTGACACATGTGAAAGCACATGGTTACAGTTAGACTCTGTGATAAGTAATATACTGATTCATAGTACATTTTCTTTGAACATCCAAGTTCGCTATCATTATGACTCTAATAATTTTCCATCGTTATTGGAGTATTTGATTGGGCATAATAGGTACATTTCAAAGCATAATAGGTAAATTTGACAAGCATTAGAGCAGAGCATAATAGATGAAAAATGAAGCAGAATTGGCCCAGACCTAACTGGCATACATACATCCCGTGAGCAACCCTTCCTGCATTTTAAATGTTTTTATCAAGTGCAGCACTTGTGAGTCATCTCTGTAGTCCAGACTGAGGCGCTAATGAGTGCTAATCCTATGCAGTCATGCTCGCCAGGTGGACCACATGAAGGTGGCTTGGTGATAACCAGCTGGTGGCAGAGAAGCCATTCGTTGTCATGGCAAGTTGCCAATGGAGATTTAGGGGTCGGTTATTATTCTGAGCCGAGTGGTTGGCAAATTGTATTTATTTTCTCCCAGCAGTGACACTGGTATGTTCACGTTGTAAGGTACCGGGTTATTAGTGGATACCGTAGGTGTGGTTTATTTGACGGCATGGATGTGGTGTATTTGATGGCATGCATGCTGGTGTGGTTTGCTTGCTCCGTTTGGTCATTTGATCAACTGAAGGTTTCAAACTTGTGAGCTTGTTAGGATTGAGAATGATATTACTAACCTGTGCTACTGGACCTAATGAAGTTCCTGCAATCTGCTGCCAAATTACTCCATTTTAAAATTGAAAAAAGTGTTGAGTGTCAACAGACAAATATGCCCTTGAAAATTGCACACCATAATCATGCAGTTTTATTTATTTGTTTGTTTATTTTAGTCACTTCATCGCATGGCTTTTTTTTTGTTTTGTTTTTCATATATTAATTTGTTCCTACTTATAGTCTCTGTTAAATATTCCCATCATGCCATTCGTACCTGTTATGGTGAGTGTCCTCATCCTTGAACAGATTTCTGTTTGTGTGTGTGTGTGTGTGTGCGTGCATGCATTGTTGGATGAGGTCTGATTGTTTTGTGTTGATGGGTGTGCCATGATGACCAAATGGTTACCATGGTATCAGCTGAGGTAAGACTGCATTTT
>WLWD01000565.1_pt1:72500-76001 | contig 76001 bp, 60 predicted proteins | sample 6712731 | NCBI WGS metagenome assembly WLWD01 (sample SAMN12718690, study PRJNA576275) | sponge metagenome | isolation source: marine sponge | host: Mycale hentscheli | place: New Zealand: South Island, Marlborough, Capsize Point | collected 2014-11-01 | reverse complement strand
TGTACCTGTGTAGTTACACATGTATGTGTATTAAATTATGTTAGGCCATACACTGTCAGAGTACTGCTATGGTTTGATCATTAGGTACTTCATTTACATGTTTGGTACAAGTTTCTGTGCTTTACATCTGTTTTATTTTAAAGCACAATTTATATTGAAGTTAAATTTGTTTCTGCATGCAGCAAGTGATTGTCCGTTGTTATACCAACTCGTACATCTTTATATTCTACGTAATGTCTAACATGTAGCTTCCACTCAAGATAAAGCCAATGCCAACAAGAGGATGAAGAAGCTTAGATCAACCATCAACATGAACCAACTCAAGTAAGATGGCTGCTGCTTAAGGAGGCAATATATTTCACTTTAAGCTTATCCTATTACTTTACGCACAGAATTTGTGTATGGCCCCATAAGCAGACTGATGCTCCTTCATTTCCAGAAGACAACTATGTCATTGCCAGACATTCCTTCTTGCAGGTTAGGAGGTGTGAATTGAAAATGTGGTATTTATATAACAATATCTTACAGAAAACAGACTCCAAGACACAGAAGACTTCCTTTGCTTGTCTGGAGATTCATGTAGTCCCAGAGAGTGAGGATACTCAAGCTCCTCGATACAGAGTCTTCTCCCACACAGGGACTCTGGAGGGAAAACAGGTGAGGACGAATAATATGTTAGCTGTAACTAGCAACTGCAAGTAAATGATTGCATAGTGTTAAAAGAGAGATATTAATTGATATTAATTGATGGTGCAAATTAAAAGAACTAAAGACTATGTTATAAATATTATCATTCCAGCTTGCTGAGAGAAATAAAAAAAATTGTAGCTTCCATGTATTAATTGTTGTTGTTTTTTGTTTCTGTTTTCCACAGAGTGTTGTTGTTGGTCGCAAGAGGGAGTGTCGCTATGTGTGGAGTGGTGTGGATGTGGAGTATGTGTACTCACAGCTCTACCAACACTTCTCCTCTTCACCTCACAACCTCACCAACTCACACAGCACACCTGCCACACTCAATATTGGATCTCCACTCATGGAACAGGTAAAGGGTCCACCTGGAGCATAAGCATTTGTGTTATCGTGAATGATAGGGCATATACTTGTAATCTTTCATCCATGTTTGTTTGCAACTTGTGTTGCCATCTTAGATGGTCTCAGAGGCACATACTTCAGGGTCTGAAGGGTCAGAGGTCAATCCTAATGTCCTTAAACTCGTGGAGTATCTGTGGGAGGAGGCTAGTGGACAGCTTGAAAGTGTCCTCTCTGTTCCCGTGGCAACCATCAAGGCAGACCAAGTGGACAAGGCAGAGGCAGCTTTGCTAACTATCAAGAGGCTAATACAGGAAGGGACTAGCGAGAACCTCAGTAAGAAACACTTGGTTTGCAATTTTAAATTAGATTGGACAGTTAAACTATATTTAAGGCTATTATGACTCGTTTCAGAATGACGTGTTAGTTTCATGATTATGTGTTAGTTTTAGAATCATATGTTAGAATCATATATTATGTATTTCCACTGACTAATGTGTTCCACAGAGTCTGATATCAGTCAACACTCATCAGAGTTCTACTCGTGTCTGCCGCACTCCAAGGAGAGCGCTCAGAGCAACCCCATCAACAGCATGAAGGTGATCAGTCAGAAACAGGACTTGTGTCAGCTGGTGAGGGACATGGTGGCTGTGAGCGAGGCCACCAACTGGTCCATGCAGAGCGGACCAGTAGCCAAGTACCGGTCCCTGCGCTGCCACATAGACAGCTTGGACCCACAATCAGAGGAGTTCTTGGACGTAGAGAAACACATGCTAGAAACTGCAGACCAGTGAGTCAGTTTTACAGACTTCTCTTAATTAGAGAAGGGTGGAGTACAGTGAGTATTTATTTTCCCTTGTATTCAGTCTAATCTGCAGCAAGGATGTCCATGTGAGAGGTGTATACTGTGTTAGTCGACCAGTAGAACTCAGTCACTTCACACACAACATAGGCAACAGACAGCTCCTCTTCCACTCCTCTCGAGTACAGAACTTTGTGGGAATCCTGTCCAGGTGAGTCTTCAGGTGAATAGCTACAGCATTACATGTACAAACTCTCAATCCTTCAAAGCTTTGTGTGTGACAGTGAAACTTAGTGTATATAGTAGTTTCCCTCAGTGAAAGTTTATGACCTTTCATGTGGGCTTTTTTTTTTTAGGAAAGCGAAAGTTTATGGTCAATTTTTTCTATGAGGAACACAAGTGGTTATAAACTTTCACTTACCTTAAAAAATATAGCGATCATAAAGACGCTTGTCAATGAATTGATATTATTTTGATATTGGGGGGCTGCAGTCTCTGAAACTATAGATAGTGTGTGTGTGTGTGTGTGTGTGTGTGTGTGTGCATGTGTTAGTGTGCATGTGTGTGCATGTGTGCGTGTATCATGTGTGTGTGTGATTTGCGTGCATGAATAAATTACAAGATGACTCTTTGTTACTCACATTATAGAGCTCAATAGGGTCTTTGATGACTTTACACACCTTGCTCAAATATTTCTTATCTTTGTAGAGGTCTTCTGCTGCCCAAAATTGTAGTGGATGACCATGGAGGTACCAGGAGCGACCCAGGCATGCTTGGCTCTGGCATCTACTTTGCTGGCTCCTCCAGGTATGCATGTATTTATTATTAAATGAGTATCTTTTGTGATTATACATATCTTTTTTTTTCTTTTTTTTCTTTTTTTTTTCATTTATGATTAATTATTCATTTCATATTTTTCAGTTTATCTTGCGAGTATTCTAGTCAGGGAAAGACAGGAAGAAGAACTCGACTCATGCTCGTCAATGAAGTAGCTCTAGGCAATGTCAAGGTCAGAGTACATTATGAAGACCTTATGACTCTAATGCTGTATATAATACAAGTTTAGCACTGTCCAGTGTAGATCACAGGAGAAGGATATTTACATAGTGTGGTGTTCCTCTAGGAGTACACAGAGAAGATGCAAGAGTTGACTTCTCCACCTGAAGGCTATGACAGTGTCAAAGGAGTTGGAGTCACAGACTCTTTCTTCAAGGTTAGGACTTCAGAGAGGGTGTTGTGTTGTGTATGTATGTGTGTGAGTTTGTGTTTGTAGTCAGATGAGTATACAGTATACACTCCACACCAGCAGCACATCAAGTACCTGGTGGAGTTCACCTTGGAGGGAGATGAAGAACCTAGAGACATTGATGAGAAAGATGTTGATAAGGAGGTTTCACCAGAGACTTGGGATGAGACTTCTATACCTGACAAAGGTAAAGGGTGGATAATACGAATGTGCTCAGGTCTGCAAGGCTTTTCTCTAAATGCTAATCCTCTGCATAGTCTGTCCCTGGGAAAAAGGGGACCAGTACCCACTTTCAGGCCAACTGTACATTGAAGAAGGAAGAGCTATAGGAAAGTTAAAAAAAAATGAGGAAGAGATATTCTTTGATTGGGATTTTAAACTTACGGGTTGTGGCTCCAACACTTGGCCACTATATTATCCTTTT
>WLWD01000565.1_pt1:0-67500 | contig 76001 bp, 60 predicted proteins | sample 6712731 | NCBI WGS metagenome assembly WLWD01 (sample SAMN12718690, study PRJNA576275) | sponge metagenome | isolation source: marine sponge | host: Mycale hentscheli | place: New Zealand: South Island, Marlborough, Capsize Point | collected 2014-11-01 | reverse complement strand
GTTCTTCTCAAACATTTTCTCATAATTTTTTTATCTGAAAATCATTTTGATGAAATAATAATTTTATAAAAAAATATATGAAGAATACATTTAGAAGTAGAAGAAATGGCTAGAAAATGAGACAGAAAGAAAGAAATACACAAGAATGTACAGTACTTGAATATCATGCTCAACATAATCCTGATGTATACTTTGGTATATAATTTCCATTCTAATAAATGGCTTTTTAACAGCAAGGAATTACTTTGTATAGCATCTAATAGAAGAAAAAATTATAATGTGTAAAAATTATAATTCTTGACATTATAGTATAAATACCTGTAATTTACGCATTAAAACAATACCAACACATTACCATGGTAACATTGTGGTTTTGTTTGTGGTTAATAAGAATGAGTAATTAATATTCTTCATTTTAATAATACATCATATTGTTTGATTTTCAATATTTCTTAAGTTATGGGCATTATTGTAGAGTCACTTCAAATGTTGGCAGATTTGGTTTCCTTAATTCAGGCTGCAAAGAATTAAAAAGGAAGGGAAGAGAAGGCAAAAAGGCGAGTGATTAATTTTAACTAAAAAGCGGGTGTAATCGACAAGTAAAGGCGGGAGTTAGTTTTCAAAAGAAAGTACGAAATAGAAGACAAAAGTTTCTCAAAGTAGGACAGAAATTCAGAAGCAGGAGAGATAGACAAAAGAAAAGGGGACTCCATGACTCAAGAAGAAGAGCTGAAGAAAGGAGATGTGTGTATAAGAAGAGTGCAGATAGTTCACAAAAAAGAGAGCAGGAGAGGGAAACTTATGTAACCTTAACCAATGGTAGAGAATGATAACTGAGATTCTTACTTTGCAATACGTCAAGTGCCACTATGTGGTAGGGTACTTGCTAGTTTCTAATATTGTTGTTGTTGTTATTTATTTGATGTTCTTTGTTGTTGTTTTGCAGCACAGGATGCTGTGTTTCCCTCCAGTGTTCCCAAGACAAAGGACACACTCAATACTGCACAACAGTTTGTCCTGGTATGTTGTTTTAATGTAATACATTCTCCCAGTACTAGTGGACTAGTCCATTCAATGTAGAAATGCTCGGCTACCATGGGAACAACAGATGTGTGGAAACCCTTGCACTCGTTGTTTCTGTTGTCAGACCACACCCAAAAGGTGGGTGTGTCAGACACATCCACTCTTCCTCCTCGCTCCATCTTCTTGATATCAGACGGTCACATGTCTGAAGAGTCTTCCACCATTGCAGCTATCCAGCGCGGGATAAAGCAGTCCAGACTGTTCACACTAGGAGTCGAGTAAGAGTGGAGACCCCTTACCATGTTTTGTATCATCTATCTGGCTTGTGTGTATTTCAGTTCTGCAGCCAACAAACATTTTCTTCGCCTCATGGCACATGTAGGAGCAGGGTGGGCGGAGTTCTTTGACCCCAAGACCAAGTCCAAGTGGGAGCGCAAAGTCAAGTTTCAGCTAGACAAGGCCTTCCAACCTGCTCTCTCCTCAGTCTGTGTCCAGTGGCAGCAGTTTGATGACAACGCCTCCAAACCTATACAGGTGAGAGTCTAGAGAGGGGGCGTGTCCAGATTGGCAGTGCGTGTGTGTGTTTGTGCAGGCTCCAGTAGAACTGGTGTCCTTGTTCAATGGCAGTCGTCAGGTAGTGTACGGGTTTGTCCCTCACTGTAAGCAGGCAAGTCTGAAGGCCAGGATAGGTTGCAAGCAAGTGGAGACCATGGTGTCCACCTCAGACCTGGCCATGACCAAAGGAAAGGTACAAGTTACAGTATCTCATCTCTATTGGACCATCCAGTCACTGTAGTGTACATACACACATACATACATCCATACATACACACATACATACATACATACATACATACACACATACATACATACATGCACACACATACAAACATAAATACATGCATATTAGATGTTGCATCAACTCACTGCGAGGGCACTCATTAGAGACTGGACTGAGGGCTCTCTGGACAGCAACAGGATGGAACATGAAGTATGTTCACTTATGATAGGAGGCACTCTCCTTTATGCCATTAGGATAGCAGCAGATGTATCTAATATTTTTATTAAGTGAGATACACACATCACTTTAAGAATTTTTTTTTTTTTTAAGTATGTTCACTTTAAGCATTGCATTTTAAATCATTAATTAATCTTGTGAACTAGCTGAAGTTTAATACAATGTTCCTTTTTAATTGATTTGTCGATCCTGTCATTATAGCTATTTCTTTTTAGTTTTGGCACCTTTGTGAAAGGGTTATAGTAGTGTATAGTTTGTTTATTGGAGATTGTGACATCAAAGACATCTCACTGCTGGGCACTTCTAAAGATGTACATCTTAAAGACGTAATGTGGTGGTGCTCAGCTTGGATGGACAGTGCAACCTATGGCTGAGATTTTACAAAGTGTTCAAAATAAACATCAGCTAGTGTTACATGTTGTACTCTTATCAGAAAAATGGTCACATAGGTATCACAAATCCTGTGTGTGTGTGTGTGTGTGTGTGTGTGTGTGTGTGTGTGTGTGTTTGTCTGTCCCAGATTGTGAAGAGAGACAGGAAGTCTTACATTATCAACATCAGTAAGGAGTACTCCATTGTGTCTCAGTTCACCAGCTTTGTGGCCATAGAGGAGAGACACAAGGTGAGGTCTTACTGTAGACTGACTTACATGTCACTAGTATAAGTATGTGTGTGTGTGTGTGTGTGTGTGCTCACAAATATGTCCATGTATGTGTTTATGCAGTCTTGTTTATTTTTTGTTTGTATGTTTATGTATAGGATGAGAAGTTTGAGCAGGATTCTGGTCCATCCATAGAGGAATTGGTGGGCAAAGAAAGAGTGGACAAGTTAGACTACATGGGCTGGAGTCTGGACCAGGGAGCTGACCCTATGAAAGTGAGAATAGGTTTATAAGACATTATCTATGTATTTCTGTATTGTAAAGTGAGTGCAGTAGGAACTAGAAAATTAGCATATAAAAGCAGTGGCAACAAAAACAATTAAAAATTATCATAATAGCAAATTTTCTCTGTTCTAACAACCAATATTATGTTAATTATAACTCGAACCGACATTTCAACTCTTTGCTGAATTATTAAAAATTTTTTTGTTGTATATAGGATGCAGTGGATAAAGTGGAGCTAGCATTAGCTGAAGGCAGGCGCATGTATTTGAAGGATGCTGAACACATATACTCTAAAGCATTGGAGGAAACTGAAGACACACTAGGTGTAAGCACTCCAAGATTCAAGGTAAGGTCTCAAATGGTAACTGGTGAGGAGAAGTTCATTCTGTAATTGTCTTTACAGCTGGCAATGAAGTTGCTATCTGTTTATTTTGAGAATGGAGAACAAGGAAAGGCTCACAAAGTAGAAGACTACTGGAGGCAGAAGCTGTCTGTGTTAGTTTCTCAAGAGGCCAATAAGAATCTAGCTACTCTGGAGCACATTATTGAAGAGTGAGTGATAATTTGTATATTAGGCAAATGAGAGGAAACACTATTCTAACTTAAGAATACATAATATAACAAGAACAAAACACTATAAGGGGTTTCAATGTTTGGTCCCATCATGATATATATATATATATATATATACTAGTGGTATGCTTGAGCACAAATGGCGAGTGAGCCTGCCTTGTTAGGTTGCATAAAACTACAATAAGATCATGATGATAAAAATAGTTATACCTTTATTTCCTGAGTAGTGGTAAGTCTGTAGTATCAAATTTAAGCCATTCTGACTACTTACTATCAGTGACTCTTGAGCAAGCTAACAAAAAAAAAATACTGCCAGAGTTATTGTAATTTTAGCTAACAAATATGGAATTATCTTCTCCCCGAGTAGTGGTAGTTTCTGTAGATGCCATTCTGACTACCAGTAGTTCTTTGACAACCAACAAGCGGCACTTAGCAGCTTAAAAAATAGGTAGTTTTTAATTTACGTCTGGTAAAGAGTTTTCAATGTCATAATAACCTGTCGCAGTAACTTTTTGTGACTTGAAAAACCGGCATTTTCGTAGGAATTCTCTCACAATTTTGAGCCTAAGTTTAAAGTAAGACTTATTTAATGCTGTAGTACCAGAAGAAACTAGGGATCAAGCCTAAATAACCATGTTTTTGGAGAAAAAAAGGAAACCATGCGTGCATTTAATGGGCATACGTTCCATCCATACATACATATATATAGCATATGCCCGATTTTGCATTATCCACCCCTAATACTGTCTCGCTCACTCCACTCGCTTGCCAATAATATATAATATAAGATTTGCAGGCCTTGCAGAACTGTATTCCCCCCCCGCCCCCCAATGCAACACATCATACAAGTAGAAAATCACAAAAGAATACTACTACTACTACTACTCTTTAGCGTACTTTAAAAATACATGAATTTGTTCAAAAGAGAATATACTTTGACTACTGCTGCTAAAGATTACACTTGAGCTTCAGGAAAACTAGAGGAGAGAAACTATAGAACTCGGGGGAAAAACTCAGTGTGAACATTATTACTTTTACTTGTGGAATGTGGATGAAATTATAAATAAATATTTCATTCTAAATGCAGCTCGGCTAACTTGCTCTCTATTTGTGCTGAATGCTATTTACAGTATATTCTTATAATCTACCATTTGTATGCTTGCCAAATTTGTCATTTTACCAACCAGACAGAAAGCCACTGAGCTATTGGGTTGTTGATACTTTTAGAAATTCCATAGAGGAAGACAGGAAGAAACGTAGTGGTAAAGAGAAGATAAGGCAGCTGATGGTGGACAGAATAGCAGAATTAGAGAGTGTAACAGGAGAACAGGGAGACAGTCCACCTATAACACTCGATGAAGAGGATGATGAAGAATTGTTAGAGCCCATTGTGATTGACACTGGCATGTTCTCTGTGAAGGTTTGCACTATGTGTTGTGTTGGTCTACATCCTCACTCATTTCTCGTCTTTCACACTTGTGATGTTATCAATATGCTTATCAATAAGAGCTGTGAAGTGTCAAAGTACAAACATGTTCTAGTGCTAGTCTTTGTTCTGTCTCTTGTTGCCCACTTCAGGCTGGTATGGCAGGAGAAGGTACTCCCAAAGCTGTGTTTCCTACTCTTGTTGGACGTCCAAGACATATGGTATGTAGTGTCCCTACTTTAGATTACCTAACTCATTGGAGACTCAGTATAACAGACATGCATGCACACATACTCAATTATGTTCTAAAATTCAGGGGCACTTAGTTTTTATGCTATTTATAATATATATATATGCACTGTTTCCTAGTGAGGGCTTTATGTATTTATCTATCAGATATCAACTTTTGAATCAATTCTGCTACTGTACTATTATGATACATTTTTTGAAACCTTTATTATTATTATTTTTTTTAATAATAATAATAATATTATTATTATTATTATTATTTGGCCATTACTTTCATCTTTGACTCTGTTATTGATAAAACTGTACAAAGTACTTGAAAATACATGTATAATTAATTTATGACTTGTGGATGATTATCAATATCTTTTCAAATGTTTCCTTGCCCGCACACAATATTCCTTATAATTTTAGGGAGTAATGGTAGGAATGGGTCAGAAAGATGCCTATGTGGGCACTGAGGCACAGGCCAAGAGAGGAATTCTCACCATGAGGAGTCCGTTTGAAAGACCAAAAAGATCTTCTGCTATATCTGCTGCACCTGCTCCTGTGAAAGCATTGGAAACAACTGAGAAAGAAAAAGGAGGGCATAAAAAATTAAAGAAATGTATAAGTATGTCAATAGACCAGTCAAAATTATGTTCAGCAGTTATTTACAGTTGATTATTTTAATGTGTCAGGGAAACGAGGGTCAGTTGTTAGGTCAGGGTTCCAAGAGCCATTATCTATGACAGGAAAACAAGAGTCAGTATCTCTGTCAAGGCAACAAGAGATTAGTCAGGTGAAAGAACAAGTTGAAGAGGTCAAAGCAGCCATGCTAATGAATATAGAGGAAGTGCTGGAGAGAGGAGAGAAACTGGACAACTTGCAAGCAATGTCTGAAGATCTGGAGGTAGTTTCAAGAAGTTTCTTTAAAGCCTCAGCCTCACACCAGCAAATTCAAACTGCTGCAGTTGAATTGAAAGAGGAGTTGGAGGAACCAGAGCATGTGTATGAGTCTATGGACATAATTGTAAAGGAGGCAATGCCTGTAAGATCAAGTTCTTCTCTAAAGAAAAAGATGCTTTTACCAACTCCTGTTAAAAAATTAGTTACTCTATCGGATGATCAGTCTCGTCCAGTTCCCATTGGGGTGGCTCCTCCTCTCCCTAAAGCTCCTCCTCTCCCTAAAGCTCCTCCTCCACCATGTGGAGGTCCTCCACCACCTGGAGCTCCTCCTCCTCCTAGAGCCCCACCTCCACCACCTGGAGCTCCTCCTCCTAAAGCTCCACCTCCACCATATGGAGCTCCACCACCACCTGGAGCTCCACCACCACCTGGAGCTCCGCCACTTTTCTTTTCAAAGATAAAGAAAGTTAGAGGTATAGTCACTCGTTCTGGTGGTCCCCCTCCTCGAGGAATTGCAACAAACAGTCTCTCATTTGCCCCTTCTAAACCAGCAAGTATTCCTTCCACAATGAGTTCCCGTTCTAGTTCTAGACTCATAAAGAATGGTGGAGGACCTGAATCTCTTGGTGATTTTTCAGCAGCAGCAGTACCTACTCCTCCTCCACCTCCACCTACTGATCAATTGTTTAAATTGTTTGGTATAATGACTACAATAATGACTTAGTATATCCCTATTCAGTGGTTCTGGTATATTTTGCAGATAGGCCAATACGTGCATTACCACAGAGGTCACAGGTACATGCTCCAGCTAGAGAATCAGCTGTGACTAGTTTCGGAGGGAAGCCTTCCAGGGAAGGACTGTTGGGCTCCATTCGTGCTGGAGTAGCTCTGACGAAGACTGCCCCTATGTCAAAGGTTTATTTATTTTATTTACATTCTTCTTATCTGTAACAGTAGTTATGCTAATAATGGTGGGTGTGGTAATTACAATTGTTGTTAGTTATATTAGACAAGACCTTGTTAAGTATTATACACAGATTATCAGCTAGCTAAGAAGAATAATACTCAATGTCTGACTTGACCTTTTGTCCAATAGTGACAATTAAAATGTTGTGTTAAGACCTAGAAGTGTAGGGTGAAGGAATGCCTAATTTAGATAACTTTGTAATGAAGGGGGTGATTTTTGTTACCAATTTACTCTACCTGATGTTTCCATTATTAATTCCTACTGGTATTGGTCCAATATTGCAGTGATGTGCCACACTGCTGTTACTTCAGTGCACTTTAGGAGGTGTGGTCACCAAATGGGTGACAGCAAAACTATTTCTATATATATTTCTGTATATTCTATATTATATTTATACAGTATTTATATATGTATAGTATTGTCCTGAATTACTTTTGGTTTTTGCACGAGCTCCATTTGGTGCACTAGTGAATTTTAACTAGTTTTCAATGTAGTAAAATGCTACTATTTGCTAAAGCCAATTCGACATAATATCATGCCTCAATATTCCTTGTTAATGTGTATGCTCATCACAATGCAAATTTAAGATAGTGCTGCAAAAGTCAACACACGAGTCTTAACCCTTTCCTTCCGGACTTAATTTTACCGCGCGTAGACGACCTCGGGCAACGACGGTTAATCAAATTAATTACCGTTTTATTTTTATATCTTTTTTTAGGCTCGTCTAAACCCTTATAAACAAATTTTACCGTATAGCTTGCTTTGAGCTTTCCAACGATATAAATAATGAGACTGTTAGGTGATTCTACCACCCATAACAATTCCATACGTTTGAGCTACCAAAAAAGTGTTGAAAATATTTGTATATACTTGTACATAAAAAATAAAAAATAAAAAAATATATAAACACTTGACAAAAAGTTATTATTGCAAAAAGTTATTATTGCAAATATATATCATTACAATGATATAGATCATAAATCTTCTGTTCTTTCATCATAGGTGAGATAAAACTTGGGCACAGGGGTGACTGTCATCTCAGGAATAAAAAGAGCATCACTGCGTCAAACATCAAGTTGGAAAAGATCAGCAAGAATTTCCTAGACGAATATATACATTTTTTTAATGGCAGTTACAGATGCAAAACACCGTACATATATATAAGGACTTTTGGTAAAGAAAACACCACATTTTAGTGTAATACACGAAATTATCTACGGTCACAATAACAGCGTTGTTTATGCATAAATTTGGAAACATACATGTTATTACATACACAAATGCATGTCAAATGTGAATGTCAAAGTTAAATTGCTCAAGAGGCTATACAGAGACCTAGCCAACCCACCCTAGGTCGGCAAAGATTACCACGAAGGTTGTACGAATACGTTCATCTAAAACAATACAAACACAACACAATGTTTTTGTTTGCTATTAGTGTATTTTACCACTGTCATGCACACACACCCTTCAAAGATATACACATATATAGATGATACTCAACTTACCCTGGCTGTAACAATATGAAGTACGTCCAACCCCTGTATGTCTACACCAAGCCAGAACAGATCATCAGGGCTACTCCCGTCAGTACACACCCCTAAAACACTCCAACACACAACAAATTTGTTGTTCAGCTGTTGTGAATTGTAAACCTAACCAAATATGTACTACACACATCCTAAAAAGCTAGCATCTCCTCCCACTGCTAAAAGTACATAAACAAATTTTGAATTTTTTTTTTGAAAATTTGAATGTGGTCAAAAATACCAACAAAAGTAAAAGTCAAAAACTGCTCAAGAATAACACATATAAAAATATCATGGTGAAGCTAATACCTTTCTTTTGCTAGCTAAGCTAACAAGAAGGCTGTTGTTGTGATAAAAATACCTAAAATATGAGCTTACCAAGGTCAGAAATGTTTCCGTCTAACTTTGGAGTCGGAGCTGCTGTATTCTGATTCATCGGCGCTGAAACTAGGTCCACTGTAAGGTTAGACCTCATCTCCTTCCTTTTCACTTGAAACTGAATCAGGAAACTTGGAACCGTCCTCCTCAAGCAACTGTAAAACCTCCTCAGCGTTGTAACTCATTGAAGCTATTTTGAAGCAAAAAAATTTATTTTTGCCGAAGTCCCACAGCGCTCACACTTTATTCCTGTAAAGTCACATGCTTCCAATGAAATAACAGGCCTAAATATAGCAATGGCTAATTTATAAAAATCGGAGAAGACAGTTCGTTCAACCGGGGAGTGTTCGACCGTAAACAAACAGTTAGTCTGGTACATTAGGTTCTCACGGGCTCAAAGACATTTTTTACTTCTACAATGCTTCTAGAGAAAGCTAAGCCATCTAAAAAGCTTTTGTGACTGAGGTAACTTTTTATATAATTTTTCATAGAGACCGCGGTAAAAATTTGTGACCTACCTAAGCATAAACGCAAAAACTGTGAAATACTCTCGAAGCTACCTGGTCTGTGAACATTTTTCCTAGCTTTAGTAATGCTCTGGGCACATGTATTTCAAATTTTAAGCTTCTAACTAATCGTTAAGTGTCTCTAAAAAATCGAAGAAGCCTAACCGGTCTTGGAATGCTTTAAAGCATCTACCGGAAGGAAAGGGTTAATGGCACTGAATAGTTATACTATTTCTCACCTCTAGTTTCTTGAAGCAAAAGTATATTGTTTAGCAGCACACTGAAGTCAAAGGCACTGAAGTTGAAGTGTACTCTCTTATTAGCAGTGCTGAAGAGAAGTATACTGTCTCTTTTAGTGGCTTTCTGAAACACTTATAATTAAGCTATTATTGTTAAATAGTCGACAAAGAGAACAAAGTTCAAACATTTAGGTCTGCATCAAGGCTAGCCTGCTTTGCATGGCCCAGGAGCATTTACAAAAAAACTGTTGCCATTTCATTATATATGTCACACAATAATTTCCACCGGTTTGCCTACTTTATCGGGCTATAACTCAAAATCTTTTTTAGCGCGACAAGGACCCTTTTCACAGAGACAGTCACATATGTTCATACCAGGGTTGGGGTCAAATACATGAGTATTTGTATTTATGCTGTATTTAAATACATTTTCGGAGTATTTGTATTTTTGTATTTTAAGATTTAAAAGGTGAAGTATTTGTATTTGTATTTTGAATACTTTTTAAAAGATCATGTGGTAGCATTGCGAGCTTTTGTAATAGTAGAAAGTAGAAAATAATAGATTCATTGGACATATTTCTATTGGACAGATATATTCTTTTGTTTAGTTCCATGTAACACTTCATGACTGTAATATTGATGCAATTGAAAAGTATTTGTATTTGTAATTGAAATACTTCATCTAAAAAACTATTTGTATTTGTATTTTGTATTTGAGTTCTTCAAAGTATTTGTATTTGTATTTAAATACTATTCAAAGTTTTTGACCCCAACCTTGGTTCATACCAACAATTAGTTTGAATTTTGTACACTTCTAGTGTATTTCTTTGCCTGCTCATTCACCAAATATAACTTTACTTATAACATAAATACTGTTGAAAATATCAGTTCTAGTAGTTAATTTTAAAAATATTTTAAGTCTTGACGTATCAGTTGTTACTGTTTCATGTTTAGAAGTAAATAAAATAGGTCCATAAAAACAATGATTACATCCAACCAATTCCCTTTACCATTCCTTGCCTAATAGTAATTTGCTATTATTATTTTAAAATATATTTAGAATTGGCCAATACTCCATGGTTGAAGATCATCTACTGTTATGGTATTCTTTATTTGTGTGCATATTCAGAAGGACACTGCAAGTACTGCCATGGATGAAGCACTGGCAAGATGTATGAACATTCGAGCAGCTATTGAAGTGGAGGAGGAGAGTGACGACAGCTTTATTTCTTACAGCGATGATGATGACTGGGATAGTGATGGAGGAGGCGGCGGTGGTGGTGGTGGAGGGAGAATAATTAAACGAAATGCTTTACTCAAGTCCTTAGAAGAAAATAGGATGTGTTATAGGAGTTCACGTTCACGTGGGTCTGAGAACAGTGATGAAGATATGGGGTTCAGTCTTTTTGTAAGTATTTTATGAAATTTCAATGTCAGATGTGCGGTCGATAAATGTATTAAGTAAACAGATAAGTTGACTAATTGGCAGCTAGCACAGAAATATCCAAACTTTGGAATGTATTGCAAGTACACATATAAGAAAGTGTATATTAGTTTGTTATGTCAGAGCACTTATGGGTGGAGTTTAGCATAATTTTATCATATCCCCTTCCCCGTGAAAATTTTTTATTTGTTGTTTATTGAACTACCTCAGTTTTACTGAGTAATGGTTGCTCATACTTCACAATGATAACACAATTCTCCCTTGAAAAGAAACTTTGGAATGTATTGCAAGTACACATGTAAGAAAGTACATGTAGTTTGGTATGTCAGAGCACTTATGGGTGGAGTTTAGCATATCACACAACACTTCAAGAGGTCATGTTTTGTGATTTATTGCAAAAGTTGCTGCAGTTTTTTTTTGTAGCTGGAACAGTATTAATTAAGTCCTACACTAAAGTGAGGCTTTTATAGAACTCCAGAAGTAAGCCTAAAAGCTATAATTTAGAGGGGAAAAGGTGCCACTTGTGCTTCTATAATGGGACAACTTTGATAAGTAAGATTACCTAAATTTTCTATTAAACACATTTAATGGTATCACTTGATAATTAAATCAAAGAGTGGATGAGAGCTTAACAAAGATTTACTATGAATCTCGAGAAGTATAATAGTTACAGCAAAAGTAAATAAGCCATAGAATAATGCACAAGCCCTTTATGATGTATAACTTATACTAAAATACTCTCAAATGAGATCAATTGAAAATCATGACCCAACTACTGTGAACTTTTTAAATGGATGTTTGTATGCCCAGTCATTGTAAAGTGTCATATGAAAGAAGCATTTTCTTCAGTATTATACGAAGTTATTGCTCATTTGCTACACTGTACACTATCCTAGATATTTTTTAAGAATTGAGTTTCTGTGAAGGAGGCTTTTTATCTTTGCTGAAAGTCCATCCATATTGATTAAGTTTACCATATATACACTTTTAATTATTTTGGATTTCTTTAGGGTGATGATGAGGTTGCATTACCAAGGAAGCCAGCAGTTGAAATTAATGTGGATGAAATATTCGCTGCACAAAATAAGGTTGGTAAAATACTTAAGCACTACCAAATTACAAAGTTTTGATATCAAGGTTCACTTTAGGTTATATTGCAAGCCGCAGTAATAGTTTACACTGACTTTAGTCAAATTATGCTGGTGACCTAAAACTTTTGACCAGTACTGTATAATACAAAAAAAATTACACTCAAAAATTTGTTTAAAAGTAATGAAAAAATGACCGGAGAGAGCTATAAATAGAGCTATTTGTTATCAAAGGGCTATAAAATAGTTAAAGCAAAAAAAAATCAATTTGAATTGCGATTCACAAACCCATGCCACTCGGGCTTCGCTTTCGTGTCTCATTTGTAAATTGTAAAAACGGGCTAGTTTATAACTATTACATATATATCGTTTTACTCTGTGTATATAATATAATACTTATTACATGAGTCAGAGTGTGATATGGTGAAATATTTCATGAGCAGGCTAATTTATTTTCAAGAGCCAAAGGTGAGTGAAAATAAAGCCTGAGAGTGAAATATCTAGCCATATCGCTCTGAGGAGTGTAATACTAGATATCTTCACTGAAGTAGTTTTTTGGTAACTCACAGTGTAAAGTTAGCGAAAACTCACTAGGGCTCCCCACAACCCCAGCTGATATTATAGCAGCTGCTCTAACCTGGCTGGGTAGGTTCCATTAGAGTAAAGGTAGCTGTAAAAACCCAGAAACTTGTAGCCTGGCCCTGGCCAGGCCAGGTTGCTATAACTACTCTGGCTTGGCAGTACAGTCATGAGATAATGCCATGAGCTATCGGCAGGTACCTAAAAATATCATTGTGAAGATATCTAGGGTAGAATAAATATAATTATATATATATATAATATATATATATATTCTGTGACTAAACTTAGTCAATAAAACTTTTACTAATATATTGAGTGTAATGTCAAGAAGTTGTCTGTCCTATTAGGATGGTTCCTGGCTCATGGCCTCAGTGTCACTGATAGGACTAGACTCTGACCACACTCTGAAATTGCTGCACAATGCTGGAGCCAAGTCATTAGGTGAGTATAATCTATTATGTATTACTTAAATAAAAAACAACAAATATATGTGGTAGAAGATGAGAACAGTGCTGTTCCCTTTCAGTTTCCATGCATTCAATGCCTTTTTTTTTTTTTTTTTTTGACGTCAAAATTTTCCTGCACTTGTCACAAACAGCCCCGCTATATACGCAATAACTTCTGTTAGGAATTTTTTTATTTCTAATTGCAGGATGGACTGCATCCAGTAGAGGTAGGTGCCAAGTGAGCACAAGCTTCTCTAACCTTCACAAACAAATTCAGCTCAAGTCCTTGGGATTCAACAGCTTCTGCTATTAGCTGAGCTTCAGTACTGACATGAGCCACCTGTAGCAGTGGTTATAAAAAATTGCCCCAGCCTCTGACCGAAAACTTGCCAGAACTAACTTTCAGTTTAGCAGCCACTTTAATTCTACCGTGGGTGCGCATGCTCCAATGTGATGTCACATATGTCATAATTGGGAGAAGGGCTTCCGCAAACGTTATATCGAGCAAATAAAGCTAACTTTTTGTATTTTAAAAATGGTTATATTTCACTTGATTTCAATGTAGGTCTTCATAATTCGTACATGTTAGACGAGGTCGCTTTGTAAAGCTATTGTCTTTTCTTTTTGAAATTTGCACTGTCTTTTCCTCGCCAATTTCACATGCTTTAGTTATAATAGTCATGTTTTCTTGCCTTCTACTGAATGTGATGATACTATACCCATTCGATTCATTTTGGTGCTTTACCAACCCATCTCAGCTAATGAGTTATTCATGAATCCAACATCATCGTTACTTACACAAAAGTGTATTATTTGTACCATGGTGGTACTATGATACATTCAAACTGTCCAATCGAATTTCTCAATTCGTGGTGAATATATTTCATACCCACCTCCTAGGAGGTTAATAAGTATACAGTCCAATCAAAATAAGTTTTTGTGCATTTCCTATAACCTAGAGCCATAGTACAAGTTGATTGCCTCCGCATTCGGTTGGTATGGGTCCTCGGGCTTGATTGTGTAAATCCCATACCTGCCTCCACGTCGTGGTGTAGCCTATACATAGATGCTACATTGAAAAACGTTTGCCTATAATATAGTAATAAAACAACACTAGTGTTAATGTGATGAGAAAAGCAAACCTCAGTAGCTACAAGTCCTTTCATTCCAGTTCATGAGAGATTTCATTTCAATAATGTGTTATTGTTAACCCTCAGCGTGCATGCGCGAGGGGATTATAGTAGTTGTCTTGTCTGTCTGTCTGTCATGCTCTGATTTTTTGGATATAATTGGCAATTAACCGTTGATTTAGGTATGAACTTACTTAGAACGAAGATTTAGGGCCTTTCATTGTGCTACTTTTTTTAATTTCGGGCTAATTGTTGAGAAAACACGAAGCTATTAGCTCCACGTAGGTACCCGCTTGTGTGGGTAATACCCCTAGCATCATGTCATAATCACATGAGCAAATTATTTATTGTAGCCCTTTAAAATAAGTGAAGTTTCATATTGAAAATGTCTACCAGTGAGTGTTTCTGGGCTGTTTAGCTCCTTTTCTTATATAGACAGCATTTCCATGTACCATTTTCATTACTCGAGCTATATTGATGCCTGATTAAAATATCTAATAGATTGCTTGTTCTTTTGATCTGAGATTATATTGTAATAGCTGGGTAATGTTTAATAGCGCTAAAGGTTCGCACCTTTGGTGCTTCATTTAATAACTGCAATAACTATATATATTTGTTATTACTTCAGGTTCCACCCTATATACTAATCTGGTGAAACTCGTTGCAACTTTGTTGATTTTGAAGAGGCTCTCTCTCATCACAGACAAAGACAAGTCCTTCCCAGTGCTCTTCGCTCCTAAAATTAAGCTTGGTGATACTCCAATCAAACCTACAAAATTTGCAGAGTCCTTCAAGAAGGCTGTTAACTTTGCAGCTGCTACAGACAAGAAATACCCCAGTCTCTACTCCCAGCTGGAGCTGGGGCATAACTGGGAGGATGTTTTTAAGAAAGTTGGATTTGTTTGCTAAACTTGCTCTATTAGCTATAATTCATAGCGTATGTGTGGTAGCTTTATATCTTAAATCTACTAACTATTTAGCTATTGTAGCCATTTACAGTTTTTAAATATTATTTTTATTGTCCATTATTTATTGTTCCTGTTTTTATTTAATATTGTTCCTATTAGCTATTCACAATTTTTAAACCATGTTTTTATTACTTCTACTTTGCTAGCTAGCTCCTATTTTTATCCATAATTTTGCAAGTTATTCCTAGCATTAATAAGATGTAGCTACTATTATCTTGGAGCATCACTCAGTGTAGCTACTTGTTGAATGTTGGCAAACAAGTCTACTCCATAAAGTGAGTCTGCGAACAATTAATTCTTACTGTTGACTAGGTTTGATTTAGCAATCTATAATTCACATTGCAAAACTCATACATGATAGCTACAGTACATTTTCAACTATGATGCTAGAATAACTTTCACTGTTTGGCAAGCAAGTGAGATACTGTAAGGGGTCATAGATATGTATAGGGTACACCATGACATGGAGTAGTCTGGTAGTGGAAGGGTTGAAGCTGGAAAAAATTAAAAGAGATAATTTTGGTATAAAAAAATTCCAATATATCCAAAATCCTCTCAAATCCACTTTGGGGAAAAAGAAATATGGGCAGTATTAATATAGCTCGTTATAGCTATATCAATATAGCGAAAATTTTGAGTGCAAAACTATTTTGGGAAATGTTTCAAGGATGGTTGTTGTTGTTTTTTTCGAAATGAAGGTGTTAGCTACTTTATGGACTCCTTGACCTCTGCCACACCTTATAATATAAAGAACATTATGGCTGAAAGGGGTCTTGTTGTGTTGCCAAAAGTAAAATACCCCAAAACTAAGTGGTTTTGTTTTTGGTTTTAGTTAACTAAACAACACTAATTTTTACAGCTACCTTCCTCTAGTGAAGCCTACCCAACAGGTTAGAGCAGCTGCTAAAATATCAGCTGGGGGTGTAGGGAGCCCCTAGAGAGTTTTATGGCCAATTTCATATAAAGAGTTAGTACAAACTTCAGTGAAAGGTAGATATCTAGCTTGGAATAAACTACTTATTACACTCAGCAGAGTGATATGGCTAGGTATTTCACTCTCAGGCTTTATTTTCACTCGCCTATAGTTCATGAAAATACATTAGCCTGTTCGTGAAATATTTCATAAGTACTATATATATAGCTACATAGCAGGGGAACCAGGGAGGAAGAGGAGGTCAAGCTTCTGCTGGAAGTTTAGGAGGTACTCGCGCGGTAGGAAGCGGCCTCGGACTACCCATCCAGCAAGTCGGCTTGTGGAGGTAATGGGTAAATGGGAGAATAAGGACACTGTGCCCATTGATATAGCTTATTGTGTACCTGGCCCTGCTCGCAATGTGGTTAGTCCAAGGAGCACTATTCTTGATGATTTTTTTAAATTTTTTTACTGCCCAAGTTTGGGACTTGTTTGTGTCTCAGGCTAATGCCTATTGAGTGTTGGTATCCATTTCCTGGCTTGAGTGATTGGTCGAGTATGATTCCTTTCTGATTGTATGACCATTGGGACCATTACCAACAGTACCACCTTGCTTTAGTACAGCAAAACTTCTTTTTCCCCATTCTGCCTCTACTCAGGGGTTAGGGCCCCCACGGCCCCGGGTAAGTTTACTTTGATTTAGATATAACAGCAATTGTAATAAAAAAATATAATTATGGTTACAATGTAATCAGCAAATTGTGTTTGTGTGTTTGTGAGGTACCGTGGAGATTCCGTGGTGGTCTTTTCCAACTTGGGTGGACGACATTTGTTCATGTGTTTTTTTTTTTATTCTTTTAGATTGTGTGTGTGCACAATTCAGTTAGGTCTGCTATAGCTACACGATAGTGGAAAATACAGTATTGCATATTATTTGTTTGTGTGTTTTTTTCTTGTTTTTTTTTTTGTTTTGTTTTTCATTTAGTATGTTGTGTACACTATCCAGTTAGGTCTTCTATACACAACAGTTGAGAATATATTGTTGTGTATTGTTCATGTGTGCGTTTGCTTTTTGAATTATCTTTATTGATGCATTTGGATATTGTTTACCACATTAAAAAAATTCAAATTTGTTTATGTACTTGTAGTAGGGGGAGGGGGGGGGCTAACTTTTTATGGTGTGTGTGTAGTACATTATTTAGTTCGGTTTATAATTCACAACAGCTGAACAACTAATTTGTTGTGTGTTTTAGTGGTGTTACTGATGGGAGTCACCCAGGTGATCCGTTCCAACTTGGCGTAGATGTATTGCGGTTGGATATACTTGATATTGTTATGCCAGGGTACTGTAAGTTGAGTACCATTTCTATATGTATTGCACATTAAACAACTAAAGAGCCACTAAATAACAGGTGGTGGTTGTTCTTTTTATGTTCTTGGAAGAGTGTGTGTGCATAACAGTAGTAAAATACACTAATAACAAACAAAAATATTGTTTGTGTTAGTGGAACATATTCGTGAACCTGCAATAATCTAGAGTCGGTCGCTGGGTCTCTTTATAGTCTATTGAGTAGAATTTCAATTTGACATTCACTTTTGACATGCATTTGTGTATGTAATAGTATGTGTATGTTACCAATGTGTAAGTAACACGGTTATTGTGATCGTAGATAATTTTGTGTAATACACTAAAATTTGGTGTTTTATTTTACAAAAAAATTTTTTTTTTTGAGTGTGCTTGTAGCTATATATACAATGTTGTTCTTCTGTAACTGTCATCAAAATAATGTATATACCCTTCTAGGAAATTTTGGTTGATCTTTTCCAACTTGACGTTTGACACAGTGATGCTCTTTTAAATGGGTTACCTTGATTGCAGATGAGAATGTTAGGGCAGCAGTGTAAACATACACCCAGGAGAACGACTACCAGAAGTGAAATCCCAATTTCACAATTGCAGATGTGGTGTCATGGTTGAAGGCTCAATATGGTGTTGATATCAGTATCTGAAGAAGTTATCTGTAAAACTATGGAAACTTTGAGATATTTGTTTCAGTTGTAGTCACTTCAAAGGGGCATTACTAAGAGCATTGTGAACCTCTGCCAAGTGCTGGAGATCTCCCTTCACAGCCACAAATACACTCTACAAACAGTGTACCGGTAGCTCTTACTTCCAGAATAGGAATATGGCTGTGACATCACTTTTCTGCAAAACAACAAACACACAAAACAACATGATATGTTGTAATATATGTAGATAGCTACTTTTTCTAACCTGATTTTGTTTATATCAACTGACAAAGAATCTTCAGGTTCCAAACATTTTGTGTTTCCATTTAAAAAAATGTATATTATTTACTGTGTCAAAGTTAGAAAAGTAGTAGTAGCTATCTACATTAGTAAAAAAAAAAAAAAAAAAAAAAAAAAAAAAAAGACCCTATAGCTATTGCTAACTATGGTAAAGTCACCAACTATATCCAAAGCAAGTGCAACCATAATCTCACTAAATTTAAGCATTGAAATGTAATCTTTTTAAGTAGCATTCCATTGCTCAAAAATTTATATAGAGAGAATATAATATCACATAGACGATCTAAATTCAGTTTTTTCACTCCCATGATAGCTATCACCAGTCTGGTCACTGTTCCTTTTCGGCATATTGAGTGAAGTAAGAATGGTTCACTATCAAAATATGAATTGCAACCTGCATGACCCTAGAAGTAATAATAAAACAAAAAACATCAACAAATAAATAAACAAAAAACAAACAAAAACAAAAAACAAAAATCAGATTGACTGTTCTATAACTAGAGCACAAGTAGTGCAAACTTTCACTGCTAGCTGTATACTCCAACTCTATAAAAAACAAAAAAACTGGGTGTATTCATTTGCTGAACTGAGTTGGGAAAGAGTGTCCAACTGCAGTAGCTAACCATAATCCACTATAAATCATGGGTAGAACGAAGACAGAGAAGCAGGAGAACACAAGGATCTAGAAAAATGGAAACAGGTGAGAAAAGGCTGACTGATGTAAATACTTCAATGAAGAAGTGAAAGAAATACACAGAAAGGAGGAGGAGAAGAGAATCTGAGTTGAAGAGAGGAACAAGAAAAACTGAGATGGCTCAAGAAGAAAGAGAGCAGGAGAGGGAAACCATGGATAAAAATATATTATGCTATTGCATTCCTAAATTACAAAAGGTAAGTTCATCACAAGCATAAGAAGTAGCTAGCATTGCCACACTTTTCTCCTTTTCACAAGTTTGAGGCATTTTTTCCCCTACAGATAACTGATGGCAGTATCAGCAAAGCTTTCTGACCAGCTATCTCTAAATGTGAATAACATTTGATAAGGCATATTTTATCACTAGTTCTTGCTATATCCTGAATTCGTTCCAATAGCTTGTAGGTCCCTCTTTCCATTTTTGCAGCTGCTGCAGAGTACTATTGGAGCATTCTGACTGATTGTTAGTCACACCAGTAAATGGATGATACACATTTAGTTTCAATACCAATCTGTCAAGACTGACACTTGTCTCTAACGCAAGCATTCATATCATCCCTTCAATATGTAATAATTTATCATTCCTCATTGTGTACACTGATTTAATAAATCCTACAAAGGGCTAATGTAGCTACATCAGTATTTTTATAGAACTTGCTCCATGCTGATTAAGCCATGCTTTGACAGCATAGTGTGGTTACAGCAACATAGCCAGATAACTCCAGGAAATTTTTCTCCCAGCAACATAGCAAAATAAAAACTTTTCCCAGCAGCATTGCCAATAAGCCCAGGTATAAGCTTCTTCACCCACAATACCAGTGTCTGAATAGTAAAATTAATTACTAATCATCTTAATATCAACTTCCTAATCTGCCACCAAAGGCACTATTTTGTTCCCTTTTTACAATGTTGGAACACTATACATTGCATAAAAGTTTAATTACCACACTGCAAATATGGTAAATGAGAAATGCATCAAAACCAGAAATAATTACATTCTCCTTCATTATCTCTATTGTGGTTAAAATCTTAACTTTTCACAACACGTTTGCATATTGCATGCTCATCCACATCAATAATATTAACCATATAATCCAAAGAAGACACCTCGAGACGTACATTCGTCCATAGCTAGCTTTACCAAGACGGTTGGTAAAATCCTTTACCGACACAGATGGTAAAGGGTCTTGTCACGACACAAAGTGCGGGTTCGAAGTTCTACTATTACCAGCTTTTAGAAAACGCATGCTAATTATGCGTTAACTTATCAGTCGCTGTGCGGTCGGTTAATGAAAAGTTGGTCGGGCTTTTGTGGGCAGAATCGTCCCCCTCTCTCAACTCTAAACCCTTGCAACTCTAAACCCCTCGGTTTATCGTACATGCTCGAACTGAAATGTTTAAGGGTTGCCAGATCACCTTAGAACTGGACTCCTCTGTTCGGTTTAAGGGGAAGGTAGCGCTCAAAAAGAAGGTTACTGACAATGGAGGAATAGTATCGTTCATTATCACCAGCAAGGTATCAGAATATCATTGGTACAATTCCATTAGTTGTTGTGGTTGCTGTAATTAGTTGTTGTTTTTTGTATTGTTGTGGTCATGGTTGTTTTTATTTTTTGTATTGTTGTGGTCATGGTTGTTGTAAACTACATATTTAGTGATGAACAATATAGTGTTATAGTCAACATATTTAATGGTGAACAAATGCAAATAAGTCATAGTTGTTGTTGTTGTTGTTTAGACAACATATTTAGTGGTGAACAATGCAGAGAAGGCCCAGGATTCTTACAAGAGTCGCATGGCCCAGAAGTGGGGCATTCCTGTCGTCTCTACAGAATTCATCCACAAGTGTGTAGAGGCTGGCAAACTGGTGGAGGTAGATCCGTATGTTGTAGTGGGTAAGACAGCCGCCAAGGAGTTCAACTCGGGAAAAATTATAGGTATGCTACATATGCATTATGTGTGACAATCCATCAGTATTTGTGGTCAAACTGTGTGGTCGCATGTACATACATGTATGTTTGTGTTAACGATTAAAGTGCTCTATTGCTTCCCAAGAATAATTTTTTTAATTGTTTTTATGATTTTGTGTGCGTAGGGTGAGGAGGAGGAATAAAATATAGCTGTTGAAAGAAGCTAGTATACACTTGCATGTACAGCTAAGTGAGAAGTACAATGTGTATCACTACTGATTAATAAATAAATAAATTTTTTGTTTGTCAGCATCTACACAAGACAAGGCCAATGCTAGCAAGAGGATGAAGAAACCCAAGTCTACCATCAATATGAACCAACTCAAGTAAGAACAGCTATGTGGGGTATGGAAGATTATCAAAATGAACCTATACATATATAATAGTACTTATTACATGAGTCAGAGTGTGATATGACGAACTATTTTAAGAGCAGGCTAATTAATTTTCACGAGATATGTAATAGTTAGAGCATACGCGCTTAGGTACTGGTGGATTTAGTGCACTGAAGCCCAAGGGCCGTAGGCCCGAGGGCTTTGTGCACTAAATCCACCAGTACCTAAGCGCATGCTCTAACTATTTTAGAACCCGTTTACCCACGCCCGCCCAGTTTCCACCAGCAACTTGGTCAGCATTTTCGCACAAATGGCGGTGTCATGCGAATTCTTCTGTGAAAATATAGTTGCTTTTGCTCAGGAAACACAAGGCTGTAGTCATTCTTCGCCAGTAAATGAACCCCACTACCATAGTGTCAGTAATTGTGAAGGTGGTGTACAAAACTCCATGCCTCTGGTCACCCAAACAAGATTTCATCTTAGTTCTGAAGAAGAAATAAAGACTCTGTCTCTAAAACAAGTTCCTAAGAAGACTCTAGATGCAACAAAGTGGGTCTTGACCACCTTCAACACTTGGAGGGAAAGCCTATACCTAAAGGCAAAAAATAGTGCACACTTACCAAGTTAGTACACCTAGTAACAATATAGCAACGGGTTCTAAATATATAATATATTGGTAATGAATTTTATGAGGCTTACACATGCAAGTAGGCTCCATTAAACTGACTCTAAAGTGGAGAAATAACTACATAACTTACATAGTAAAAAAGATGACGTCAAATTATAATTTGCCTAATAGAGGCTATACATACCTTACTCATGTGTTGAGTGTGTTGTGAATGTGTGTTTAGGTTGGACCTTTTACATAAGTGGGTGGAGTTTAGGGTGTGTGTATGTGAGTTCGTGTTGGACCTTTTACGTAAATGGGTGGAGTTTAGGGCGACCTGTTTTTTTTTGTGTTTTTTTTTGTTTTTTTCAACAGTTATAACAGATTCATGTAGTCACAAGTCCCTTCTGTACTTGCCATTTTTATTCGTGCCACTTTACGTTGGACGGGATGTTGATTATACCATACTGCTTCTCAGTGGTTTTTGTTGTTGTTGTTGTTTTTGTTGTTTTTGTTAATTAACTTAGGGTTTGGGTATGGCCCCATAAGCTGACTGATGCTCCTTCATTTCCAGAAGACAGCTATGTCATTGCCAGACATTCCTTCTTGCAGGTTAGGAGTTTGTTGCTACTAGGTAATTAAAAATGTAATACTTTATATTAAAATACAGAAAGCAGACTCCAGGACACAGAAGACTTCCTTTGCTTGTCTGGAGATTCATGTAGTCCCAGAGAGTGAGGATACTCAAGCTCCTCGATACAGAGTCTTCTCCCACACAGGGACTCTGGAGGGGAAACTGGTGAGGAATGTACCCCTAGCACTCATGTTATGGCTTCTAAGAAGTATAACCCAAATGACCCAGGGAATACCCTGGCTATTATTATTTGGTTAACCCTACCAAGGTTTTACACGTGGTTATTCTTTTGTTGTTTGAAATTTTAAACCAATTTTCATGCAAAAGAATCTATTCTCTTTTTTTTTTTTTTTTTTTCAATCATATATATTTATATGTGAATCAAAAGTATTTTAATGTATACAATAAGGTTATAGAATAATAAAATCCAACTTTATACGGGTAAATAAGTGGTTTCAACACAGAATGAGTATGACAATCACTTCTAATATTCCAATAAACTGGATCAAACCTTCTCTTGCTTGCTGCTCTTACACTCCTAGCACTTTTCTACTACTACAGATTCATCACCCCTTCCTACTAATACCTGTAGTAGGTAGACTTCCATTCCTACTGGACTTAGTACTGCTTCATTATACAAGCTTCCCTGAGGCTCATCATTACTTTATTTCTACAGCTCTAACCTCAGTAAAATGGCTGCACATGTAGCTAACTATCTGTCCCTTCGTTCTCCAGAAGCTCAGTAGCCTCGAAGGTTGTAAAATAAGAAACCATAAGCTTCTGATTGAACGGTTTGAAAAATCTGTAAAGGGTCCACCGTAAATTAAGTTTGTTATTTTTAACTGATTAATCGGAAAGAGCAGTCTTTTAGGCGTCTTTTCATTACCGTATGTCGTGCATTGCTTTAATATTGTATTTTTAATGATTTTTTATAATGATAGATTTCCGTGGCCGCATTTATGCGGCCGCAACGGTTAAAAGGTTAAGGAAAACAGGTGAAAATGGAGAACTTACTACTCACTGGCACCTGAACTTAGTTATTCAGCACTTGGTGGTAGAAGAAAGAAGTTAATTATTAGTACAAATTAAAGCAGTTATTATGTTTTCATGTATTAATTGTTATTCTATTTCTGTTTTCCACAGAGTGTTGCTGTTGGTGGCAAGAGGGAGTGTCGCTATGTGTGGAGTGGTGTGGATGTGGAGTATGTGTACTCACAGCTCTACCAACACTTCTCCTCTTCACCTCACAACCTCACCAACTCACACAGCACACCTGCCACACTCAATATTGGATCTCCACTCATGGAACAGGTAAAGGGTCCACCTGGAGCATAAGCATTTGTGTTATCGTGAATGATAGGGCATATACTTGTAATCTTTCATCCATGTTTGTTTGCAACTTGTGTTGCCATCTTAGATGGTCTCAGAGGCACACACTTCAGGGTCTGAAGGGTCAGAGGTCAATCCTGATGTCCTTAAACTCGTGGAGTATCTGTGGGAGGAGGCTAGCGGACAGCTTGAACGTGTGCTCTCTGTTCCCGTGGCAACCATCAAGGCAGACCAAGTGGACAAGGCAGAGGCAGCTTTGCTAACTATCAAGAGGCTAATACAGGAAGGGACTAGCGAGAACCTCAGTAAGAAACACTTGGTTTGCAATTTTAAATTAGATTGGACAGATAAACTATATTTAAGGCTATTATAACTCGTTTCAGAATGACGTGTTAGTTTCATGATTATGTGTATGTTTTAGAATCATATGTTAGAATCACGTGTTATGTATTTCCACTCACTTATGTGTTCCACAGAGTCTGATATCAGTAAACACTCATCAGAGTTCTACTCGTGTCTGCCGCACTCCAAGGAGAACGCTCAGAGCAACCCCATCATCAGCATGAAGGTGATCAGTCAGAAACAGGACTTGTGTCAGCTGGTGAGGGACATGGTGGCTGTGAGCGAGGCCACCAACTGGTCCATGCAGAGCGGACCAGTAGCCAAGTACCGGTCCCTGCGCTGCCACATAGACAGCTTGGACCCACAATCAGAGGAGTTCTTGGACGTAGAGAAACACATGCTAGAAACTGCAGACCAGTGAGTCAGTTTTACAGACTTCTCTTAATTAGAGAAGGGTGGAGTACAGTGAGTATTTATTTTCCCTTGTATTCAGTCTAATCTGCAGCAAGGACGTCCATGTGAGAGGTGTATACTGTGTTAGTCGACCAGTAGAACTCAGTCACTTCACACACAACATAGGCAACAGACAGCTCCTCTTCCACTCCTCTCGAGTACAGAACTTTGTGGGAATCCTGTCCAGGTGAGTGTTGTGTATGTCAGTTGTGGAACCCACCTAGTTCTTGCTATCTTTGTAGAGGTCTTCTGCTGCCCAAGATTGTAGTGGATGACCATGGAGGTACCAGGAGCGACCCAGGCATGCTTGGCTCTGGCATCTACTTTGCTGGCTCCTCCAGGTATGCATGTATTTATTAAATGAGTATCTTTTGTGATTATATCTTTCTTTCTTTTTCCATATATGATCTATTCATTTCGTATTTTTCAGTTTATCTTGCGAGTATTCTAGTCAGGGAAAGACAGGAAGAAGAACTCGACTCATGCTCGTTAATGAAGTAGCTCTAGGCAATGTCAAGGTCAGAGTACATTATGAAGACCTTATGACTCTAATGCTTTATATAATACAAGTTTAGCACAGTCCAGTGTAGATCACAGGAGAAGGATATTTACATAGTGTGGTGTTCCTCTAGGAGTACACAGAGAAGGATATTTACATAGTGTGGTGTTCCTCTAGGAGTACACAGAGAATGATATTTACATAGTGTGGTGTTCCTCTAGGAGTACACAGAGAAGGGTATTTACATAGTGTGGTGTTCCTCTAGGAGTACACAGAGAAGGATATTTACATAGTGTGGTGTTCCTCTAGGAGTACACAGAGAAGGGTATTTACATAGTGTGGTGTTCCTATAGGAGTACACAGAGAAGATGCAAGAGTTGACTTCTCCACCTGAAGGCTATGACAGTGTTAAAGGAGTTGGAGCCTCTGAAGTGACAGACTCTTTCTTCAAGGTTAGGACTTGAGAGAGGGTATTGTGTGGTGTATGTATGTGTGTTTGTTTGTGTTTGTAGTCAGATGAGTATACAGCAGTGTTGTGGTAATTGCAATTGGTAATTGTAATTAGCTGTAATCATTACACCATCTGCAGTAATTGTAATTGTAATTGTAATTGCATACCTGTAATTGGCAAGTAGTTGGGGTCAAAGATCACTTTGGTAAAGGGTCAGTCTAAAGCACATGGCTGCTAGCAAGAAAATAAATTCTCAGTTTTTATAATTTTTTAATGTAGATAAAAATAACTTTTCTCTTTTAAGAAGAATTGATGAATTAAAACAAAATTACAAACTTTGTGGGCCCTATTACATGACCACTTATCCTGAGGAGGCGATGTGATGTAATTGCTAACAGATTTGTTGTAATTAGTTCTTAAAGGTGTAATTGGTAATTGAAATTGTAATTGAGAAGCAAAAATTTTAAGTAATTGTAATTGTAATTGATTACTTTACTCCTGTAATTGCCACAACCCTGGTATACAGTATACACTCCACACCAGCAGTGCATCAAGTACCTGGTGGAGTTCACCTTGGAGGGAGATGAAGAACCTAGAGACATTGATGAGAAAGACATTGATAAGGAGGTTTCACCAGAGACTTGGGATGAGACTTCTATACCTGACAAAGGTAAAGGGTGGATAATAGGAATGTGCTCAGGTCTGCAAGGCTTTTCTCTAAATGCTAATCCTCTGCATAGTCTGTCCCTGGGAAATAGGGGACCAGTACCCACTTTCAGGCCAACTGTACATTATTACATCAAAATTATGTTGTCAGAGAGAAGTAATCGTTAGGGTGAAGAAGGAAGAGTTAAAGGAAAGTTTTAAAAAAATGAGGAAGGGATATTCTGTGATTGGGATTTTAAACTTACGGGTTGTGGCTCCAACACTTGGCCACTATATTATAATGTTACCATCAACTTGTTAAGCTCAAGCATTTGACTAACTTTTATCACAAAAATACGGTTAAAAATGAGATATTTAGTACATGAAAGGGACTTGAGTATGTCAGGCTAAACCAGTAGTGTACCACACTCACTTCCCTTCTGGTCTTAGTGGCATCACAACAATATACTACTTGTTATGACCACATTAGCTAGCCAACATCAAGTGGTGTGTGTGTGTGTGTGTGTGTGTGTTTGTGTGGGTTCATGAAGATACAGCAACTAGCTATAGCAGGTGTTTATGATGGGATAAGATAATTATTATTAAATTTTTTGTCGTTCCCCTTTTTTCAGTGAGTCTGGATGACGTGAAGGACGTAGCAGACCCTCTGCAGAAAGTGGAGGCGGGGCTGAAGGTGGGAGGTGCAGAAGTGCCCCTGGAGAGTGTGCATGTTCGTGCCCAGCTTTTGGACCTGGCAGCTCGTGTGGTTGTCCTGCAGGCCTACAAGAACAAGAGCAGCATGCCCATAGAGGCCAAGTATGTGTTTCCCCTAGACGACATGGCCGCTGTGTGTGGGTTTGAGGCCTTCATCAATGGCAAGCATATTGTGGGTGAGGTGAAGGAGAAGGAGCAGGCACACAGAGAGTACAAGGAGGCCATCTCTAAAGGACACGGAGCCTACCTCATGGACGAAGAGACACCTGTGAGTCAATGAATATATGTAAAGTTGTAGGATGTGTTTACTGTCACTGTTGGCAGCTTACCACCTGGTTTACAAACCATGAATGCAATACATTCTAGCAGCTTAGAGAGTTAATACTACATCATTCTAGTGTACAGTAAGAAGGTGAATACACTGCTTCACCGTTCTGTTAGCATTTACTATGACTTCAGTGTCTTACTCAATGTGACTATAAGACAGCAGTGTATCATCTATCTGTTTCCTAGTGGAATAGGCTCTCTTTGTTAATTAAAATTTTAAGCTTATTTATAGGATTAGATGAACTATGAAGTGACGTTTAGCTAGGCTTGCTTGCTGTTTGTGCTGAAGAAGCACACCAATAACAGCAATAGATTCAGGTCAGTCAGCCAAGTGAAACAAGACATTGTCAGTGAAAATTGTCAGTATATTTATATTATTAGTAGCGCTTGATAGACAGGCTCACATTTTACACACTGATATATAGAGTCTTGCTTTGCTTGGCTCACCCACCATAAATACTTTTTGAATATTTTGAATTTAAAATGTATTTTTATAGGATGTGTTTACATTGGTAACTTACCACCTGGAGCCAGTGTTGTTATAATATTAATATATTTGTAGGATGTGTTTACAGTCAGTGTTGGTAACTTACCACCTGGAGCCAGTGTCCTTATTAAAATTACATATGTGGCTGAACTGAGTGTGGAAGGAGATCACATAGTGTTCAGGTTACCTGGGTCTGTGGCGCCATGGAAACAGGACACTGCCTTAGACCAGACTACTCAAACCACTGTAGAGAAAATCAAAGTCAAGAAACAAAGGTACATGTGTCTGTCTGTCTGTCTGTCTGTCTGTCTGTCTGTCTGTCTGTCTGTCTGTCTTTCTGTCTGTCTATCTTTCTGTCTGTCTATCTGTCCTGTCCCTCTGTCTGTCTGTCTCACTGTCGGTCCCTCTGTCTGTCTGTCTGTCTGTTTGTCTGTCTGTCTGTCTGTCTGTCTGTAGTGATAACTTGTCAGTTCAAGTGTTTGTTGAGATGCCATTTGACATAAAGTCTATTGAGTGTCCCACTCACAAGATAAAGATGAAGGTGAGTGAGTGTGTTCAGTATCTCTGGTGTACCAGTGAGAGTGGGAGGAGTCCTCTACCTGTTTTGTGATATTGTAGAAAACTGCCAGTAAGGCCACAGTGGAACTGTGTGCAGGCAGTGTTCTGGGGACTGGCTTTCAGCTGCACATCAGTCTGGCAGAGATCCATATGCCTCGCATGTGGGTGGAGGAAGACAACCAGGGACACCATGTATGATGTGTAGTTGCCATAGTACCACCAAGTGGGTGTGTCTGTTTTATTATGGGATGGTGTATTACTGTGTAGGCGTGTATGTTGACATTTTACCCGGAGTTTGAAGTAGATTGTATCTCAGAGAATGAGGTAGTCTTCTTACTGGATCTCTCCAACTCCATGAAGGTAAGGCATCAGTAGATCAGTTAGTCAGGCACTCTGTTCAAATATAACTGTATTTCTATACTCTGACGAATGTTAATAATTTAATTTCAGGGAGAAGCTTTAACAAATGCCAAGAAGGTTCTTCTCCTTCTCCTTCATCACTTGCCTCTGAAATGTCGCTTTAATGTACTCACATTTGGAGCAAGTAAGGAATTTCTTATAATAATACGCTTGTGTGTCAGTAACAACGACGACAGTGTGGGTATTCATGAATAATTCATGATCTGTGTTGGGTTTGGTAAAGTATCGTCATCTCATGATCACACAAGTGTTGTCACATTCAATAGTAGTGCTGGTTATTTCTAAAAAGTTGGTGCAATAGACGATGGAAGGCGGCACAGGTTTAAAGAAGGAAGGCGAAAGTACGAATGAGTAGGTAAAAGGCGATTAATCGTAACTGAAAAGCCGGTGGAATCAGCAAGGTAAGGCAGAATAGATTTAACCCTTGCTGCCGAGACGCGGTCGTTTCGACCTGGTAATAAACCCGGGTCTTTTATATAATAAAAAGAGCGTCATTTTGTATTGTCAAAGTTTGTTCGTAGCAAGAGCAGTTTGGAAGTTATGGTGGCAAGAAGTTATAGTACTGCTGAGGTCCTTTAATTTTTAGAGAATGAAGAGCTGCTAGAGCAGGAGATAGAAGACCAGATGAATCTGGTAGATTTAGATGCTGAAAGTGAGGATGGTGATCTTGAACTTGAGATTTTTTTTTTTTTTTTTTTTTTTTGCTCACAATAACTCTATACTGTCGAGCCGTCAGGTGGAAGAGTCTTACGTCTGTAACTGGCAGCTGGGTATACTGCCACCAGTTTCACTATCAATATATCAGTAGCAGTCTATAGCTGTTGTTATTTATTTGATGTTGTTTGTTGTTGTTTTGCAGCACATGATGCTGTGTTTCCCTCCAGTGTTCCCAAGACAAAGGACACACTCAATACTGCACAACGGTTTGTCCTGGTATGTTGTTTTAATGCAATACATTCTCCCAGTACTAGTGGACTAGTCCATTCAATGTAGAAATGCTCGGCTACCATGGGAACAACAGATGTGTGGAAGCCCTTGCACTCGTTGTTTCTGTTGTCAGACCACACCCAAAAGGTGGGTGTGTCAGATACGTCCACTCTTCCTCCTCGCTCCATCTTCTTGATATCAGACGGTCACATGTCTGAAGAGTCTTCCACCATTGCAGCTATCCAGCGCGGGATAAAGCAGTCCAGACTGTTCACACTGGGAGTCGAGTAAGAGTAAAGACCCCTTACCATGTTTTGTATCATCTCTCTGGCTTGTGTGTATTTATTTCAGTTCTGCAGCCAACAAACATTTTCTTCGCCTCATGGCACATGTAGGAGCAGGGTGGGCGGAGTTCTTTGACCCCAAGACCAAGTCCAAGTGGGAGCGCAAAGTCAAGTCTCAGCTAGACAAGGCCTTCCAACCTGCTCTCTCCTCAGTCTGTGTCCAGTGGCAGCAGTTTGATGACAACGCCCCCAAACCTATACAGGTGAGAGTCTAGAGAGGGGGCGTGTCCAGATTGGCAGTGTGTGTGTGTGTGTGTTTGTGCAGGCTCCAGTAGAACTAGTGTCCTTGTTCAATGGCAGTCGTCAGGTAGTGTACGGGTTTGTCCCTCACTGTAAGCAGGCGAGTCTGAAGGCCAGGATAGGTGGCAAGCAAGTGGAGACCATGGTGTCCACCTCAGACCTGGCCATGACCAAAGGAAAGGTACAAGTTACAGTATCTTATCTCTACTGGACCATCCAGTCACTGTAGTGTACATACACACATATATACATCCATACATACACACATACATACATCCATACATACACACATCCATACATCCATACATACACACATACATACATACACACATACATACATACATACACATACAAACATAAATAAATAAATATTAGATGTTGCATCAACTCACTGCGAGGGCACTCATTAGAGACTGGACTGAGGGCTCTCTGGACAGCAACAGGATGGAACATGAAGTATGTTCACTTATGATAGGAGGCACTCTCCTTTTTGCCATTAGGATAGCAGCAGATGTATCTAATATTTCAATTAAGTGAGATACACACATAACTTTAAGAATCATTAATTAATCTTGTGAGCTAGCTGAAGTTTAATACAATGTTCCTTTTTAATTGATTTGTCGATATAGCTATTTCTTTTTAGTTTTGGCACCTTTGTGAAAGGGCTATAGTAGTATATAATTTGTTTATTGGAGATTGTGACATATCAAAGACATCTCGCTGCTGGGCACTTCTAAAGATGTATGCACATCTTAGAGATGTAATGTGGTGATGCTCACTCCTATGGCTGAGATTTTACAAAGTGTTCAAATAAACATCAGCTAGTGTATCAGAAAAATGGTCACATAGGTATCACAAATCCTGTGTGTGTGTGTGTGTGTGTGTGTCTGTCTGTCCCAGATTGTGAAGAGAGACAGGAAGTCTTACATTATCAACATCAGTAAGGAGTACTCCATTGTGTCTCAGTTCACCAGCTTTGTGGCCATAGAGGAGAGACACAAGGTGAGGTCTTACTGTAGACTGTCTTATATGTCACTAGTATAAGTATGTGTGTGTGTGTGTGCTCACAAATATGTCCATGTATGTGTTAATGCAGTCTTGTTTATTTTTTGTTTGTATGTTTATGTATAGGATGAGAAGTTTGAGCAGGATTCTGGTCCATCCATAGAGGAATTGGTGGGCAAAGAAAAAGTGGACAAGTTGGACTACATGGGCTGGAGTCTGGACCAGGGAGCTGACCCTATGAAAGTGAGAATAGGTTTATAAGACATTATCTATGTATTTCTGTATTGTAAAGTGAGTGCAGTAGGAACTAGAAAATTAGCATATAAAAGCAGTGGCAACAAAAACAATTAAAAATTATCATAATAGCAAATTTTCTCTGTTCTAACAACCAATATTATGTTAATTATAACTCGAACCGACATTTCAACTCTTTGCTGAATTATTAAAAAAATTTTTGTTGTATATAGGATGCAGTGGATAAAGTGGAGCTAGCATTAGCTGAAGGCAGGCGCATGTATTTGAAGGATGCTGAACACATATACTCTAAAGCATTGGAGGAAACTGAAGACACACTAGGTGTAAGCACTCCAAGATTCAAGGTAAGGTCTCAAATGGTAACTGGTGAGGAGAAGTTCATTCTGTAATTGTCTTTACAGCTGGCAATGAAGTTGCTATCTGTTTATTTTGAGAATGGAGAACAAGGAAAGGCTCACGAAGTAGAAGACTACTGGAGGCAGAAGCTGTCTGTGTTAGTTTCTCAAGAGGCCAATAAGAATCTAGCTACTCTGGAGCACATTATTGAAGAGTGAGTGATAATTTGTATATTAGGCAAATGAGAGGAAACACTATTCTAACTTAAGAATACATAATATAACAAGAACAAAACACTATAAGGGGTTTCAATGTTTGGTCCCATCATGATATATATATATATATATATACTAGTGGTATGCTTGAGCACAAATGGCGAGTGAGCCTGCCTTGTTAGGTTGCATAAAACTACAATAAGATCATGATGATAAAAATAGTTATACCTTTATTTCCTGAGTAGTGGTAAGTCTGTAGTATCAAATTTAAGCCATTCTGACTACTTACTATCAGTGACTCTTGAGCAAGCTAACAAAAAAAAAATACTGCCAGAGTTATTGTAATTTTAGCTAACAAATATGGAATTATCTTCTCCCCGAGTAGTGGTAGTTTCTGTAGATGCCATTCTGACTACCAGTAGTTCTTTGACAACCAACAAGCGGCACTTAGCAGCTTAAAAAATAGGTAGTTTTTAATTTACGTCTGGTAAAGAGTTTTCAATGTCATAATAACCAGTCGCAGTAACTTTTTGTGACTTGAAAAACCGGCATTTTCGTAGGAATTCTCTCACAATTTTGAGCCTAAGTTTAAAGTAAGACTTATTTAATGCTGTAGTACCAGAAGAAACTAGGGATCAAGCCTAAATAACCATGTTTTTGGAGAAAAAAAGGAAACCATGCGTGCATTTAATGGGCATACGTTCCATCCATACATACATATATATAGCATATGCCCGATTTTGCATTATCCACCCCTAATACTGTCTCGCTCACTCCACTCGCTTGCCAATAATATATAATATAAGATTTGCAGGCCTTGCAGAACTGTATTCCCCCCCCGCCCCCCAATGCAACACATCATACAAGTAGAAAATCACAAAAGAATACTACTACTACTACTACTCTTTAGCGTACTTTAAAAATACATGAATTTGTTCAAAAGAGAATATACTTTGACTACTGCTGCTAAAGATTACACTTGAGCTTCAGGAAAACTAGAGGAGAGAAACTATAGAACTCGGGGAAAAAACTCAGTGTGAACATTATTACTTTTACTTGTGGAATGTGGATGAAATTATAAATAAATATTTCATTCTAAATGCAGCTCGGCTAACTTGCTCTCTATTTGTGCTGAATGCTATTTACAGTATATTCTTATAATCTACCATTTGTATGCTTGCCAAATTTGTCATTTTACCAACCAGACAGAAAGCCACTGAGCTATTGGGTTGTTGATACTTTTAGAAATTCCATAGAGGAAGACAGGAAGAAACGTAGTGGTAAAGAGAAGATAAGGCAGCTGATGGTGGACAGAATAGCAGAATTAGAGAGTGTAACAGGAGAACAGGGAGACAGTCCACCTATAACACTCGATGAAGAGGATGATGAAGAATTGTTAGAGCCCATTGTGATTGACACTGGCATGTTCTCTGTTAAGGTTTGCACTATGTGTTGTATTTGTCTACATCCTCACTCATTTCTCGTCTTTCACACTTGTGATGTTATCAATATGCTTATCAGTAAGAGCTGTGAAGTGTCACTTTCACAAAGTACAAACATGTTCTAGTGCTAGTCTTTGTTCTGTCTCTTGTTGCCCACTTCAGGCTGGTATGGCAGGAGAAGGTACTCCCAAAGCTGTGTTTCCTACTCTTGTTGGACGTCCAAGACATATGGTATGTAGTGTCCCTCCTTTACCTGTTGTAGATTACCTAACTCATTGGAGACTCAGTATAACAGACATGCACGCACGCATACTCAATTATGTTCTAAAATTCAGGGGCACTTAGTTTTTATGCTATATATATTATATATATATATATATATATATATATATGCACTGTTTCCTAGTGAGGGCTTTATGTATTTATCTATCAGATATCAACTTTTGAATCAATTCTGCTACTGTACTATTATGATACATTTTTTGAAACCTTTATTATTATTATTATTTTTAATAATAATTATAATATTATTATTATTATTTGGCCATTATTTTCATCTTTGACTCTGTTATTGATAAAACTGTACAAAGTGCTTGGAAATACATGTATAATTAATTCATGACTTGTGGATGATTATCAATATCTTTTCAAATGTTTCCTTGCCCGCACACATTATTCCTTATAATTTTAGGGAGTAATGGTAGGAATGGGTCAGAAAGATGCCTATGTGGGCACTGAGGCACAGGCCAAGAGAGGAATTCTCACCATGAGGAGTCCGTTTGAAAGACCAAAAAGATCTTCTGCTATATCTGCTGCACCTGCTCCTGTGAAAGCATTGGAAACAACTGAGAAAGAAAAAGGAGGGCATAAAAAATTAAAGAAATGTTTAAGTATGTCAATAGACCAGTCAAAATTATGTTCAGCAGTTATTTACAGTTGATTATTTTAATGTGTCAGGGAAACGAGGGTCAGTTGTTAGGTCAGGGTTCCAAGAGCCATTATCTATGACAGGAAAACAAGAGTCAGTATCTCTGTCAAGGCAACAAGAGATTAGTCAGGTGAAAGAACAAGTTGAAGAGGTCAAAGCAGCCATGCTAATGAATATAGAGAAAGTGCTGGAGAGAGGAGAGAAACTGGACAACTTGCAAGCGATGTCTGAAGATCTGCAGGTAGTTTCAAGAAGTTTCTTTAAAGCCTCAGCCTCACGCCAGCAAATTCAAACTGCTGCAGTTGAATTGAAAGAGGAGTTGGAGGAACCAGAGCATGTGTATGAGACTATGGACATAATTGTAAAGGAGGCAATGCCTGTAAGATCAAGTTCTTCTCTAAAGAAAAAGATGCTTTTACCAACTCCAAGGCTTGGTAAAAAATTAGCTACTCTATCGGATGATCAGTCTCGTCCAGTTCCCATTGGGGTAGCTCCTCCTCTCCCTAAAGCTCCTCCTCCACCATGTGGAGGTCCTCCACCATCTGGAGCTCCTCCTCCTCCTAGAGCCCCACCTCCACCACCTGGAGCTCCTCCTCCTCCTAGAGCCCCACCTCCACCACCTGGAGCTCCTCCTCCTAAAGCTCCACCTCCACCATATGGAGCTCCACCACCACCTGGAGCTCCGTCACTTTTCTTTTCAGAGATAAAGAAAGTTAGAGGTACTATAGTCACTCGTACTGCTGGTCCCCCTCCTCGAGGAATTGCAACAAACTGTCTCTCATTTGCCTCTGCTAAACCAGCAAGTATTCCTTCCACAATGAGTTCCCGTTCTAGTTCTAGACTCATAAAGAATGGTGGAGGACCTGAATCTTTTGGTGATTTTTCAGCGGCAGCAGTACCTCCTCCACCTCTACATCAATTGTTTGGTATAATGACTACAATAATGACTTTGTATGTCCCTATTCAGTGGTTCTGGTATATTTTGCAGATAGACCAATACGTGCATTACCACAGAGGTCACAGGTACATGCTCCAGCTAGAGAATCAGCTGTGACTAGTTTCGGAGGGAAGCCTTCCAGGGGAGGACTGTTAGGCTCCATTCGTGCTGGAGTAGCTCTGACGAAGACTGCCCCTATGTCAAAGGTTTATTTATTTTATTTACATTCTTCTTATCTGTAATAGTAGTTATGCTAATAATGGTGGGTGTGGTAATTACAATTGTTGTTAGTTATATTAGATAAGACCTTGTTAAGTATTATACACAGATTATCAGCTAGCTAAGAAAGAATAATATTCAATGTCTGACTTGACCTTTTGTCTATCAAATAGTGACAATTAACTAGAAGTGTAGGGTGAAGGAATGCCTAATAGATAACTTTGTAATAAAGGGGGTGATTTTTGTTACCAATTTACTCTACCTGATGTTTCCATTATTAATTCCTACTGGTATTGGTCCAATATTGTAGTGATGTGCCACACTGCTGTTACTTCAGCACACTTTAGGAGGTGTGGTCACCAAATGGGTGACAGCTATTTGAGTGTAATTATTAATAGTGTATATTCTATATTATATTTATACAGTATTTATAATAGCTATATATGTATAGTATTGTCCTGAATTACTTTTGGTTTTTGCACGAGCTCCATTTGGTGCACTAGTGACTTTTAACTAGTTTTCAATGTAGTAAAATGCTACTGTGCTGCTAGAGCCAATACGACAATATCATGCCTCAATATTCCTTGTTAATGTGTATGCTCATCACAATGCAAATTTAAGATAGTGCTGCAAAAGTCAACACACGAGTCTTAACCCTTTCCTTCCGGACTTAATTTTACCGCACGTAGACGACCTCGGGCAACGACGGTTAATCAAATTAATTACCGTTTTATTTTTATATCTTTTTTTTAGACTCGTCTAAACCCTTATCAACAAATTTTACCGTATAGAGCTTGCTTTGAGCTTTCCAACGATATAAATAATAAGACTGTTAGGTGATTCTACCACCCATAACAATTCCATACGTTTGAGCTACCAAAAAAGTGTTGACAATATTTGTATATACTTGTACATAAAAAATAAAAAAATATAGAAACACTTAACAAAAAAAGTTATTATTGCAAATATATATCATTACAATGATATAGATCATAAATCTTCTGTTCTTTCATCATAGGTGAGATAAAACTTGGGCACAGGGGTGACTGTCATCTCAGGAATAAAAAGAGCATCACTGCGTCAAACATCAAGTTGGAAAAGATCAGCAAGAATTTCCTAGACCAATATATACATTTTTTTGATGACAGTTACAGATGCAAAACACCGTACATATATATAAGGACACTCAAAACTATTTTTTTGGTAAAGAAAACACCACATTTTAGTGCAATGCACGAAATTATCTACGGTCACAATAACAGCATTGTTTATGCGTAAATTTGGAAACATACATGTACTATTACATACACAAATGCATGTCAAATGTGAATGTCAAAGTTAAATTGTACTCGAGAGGCTATACAGAGACCTAGCCAACCCACCCTAGGTCGGCAAAGATTACCACGAAGGTTGTACGAATACGTTCGTCTAAAACAATACAAACATAACACAATGTTTTTGTTTGCTATTAGTGTATTTTACCACTGTCATGCACACACACCCTTCAAAAACATACACATATATAGATGATACTCAACTTACCCTGGCTGTAACAATATGAAGTACATCCAACCCCTGTATGTCTACACCAAGTCGGAACAGATCATCAGGGCTACTCCCGTCAGTACACACCCCTAAAACACTCCAACACACAACAAATTTGTTGTTCAGCTGTTGTGAATTGTAAACCTAACCAAATATGTACTACACACATCCTATAAAGCTAGCATCTCCTCCCACTGCTCTAAGTACATAAACAAATTTGAATTTTTTTGAAAATTTGAATGTGGTCAAAAATACCAACAAAAGTAAAAGGTGTATAATTCAAAAACTGCTCAAGAATAACACATATAAAAATATCATAGTGAAGCTAATACCTTTCTTTTTCTAGCTAAGCTAACAAGAAGGCTGTTATTGTGATAAAAATACCTAAAATATGAGCTTACCAAGGTCAGAAATGTTTCCGTCGAACTTCGGAGTCGGAGCTGCTGTATTCTGATTCATTGGCGCTGAAACTAGGTCCACTGTAAGGTTAGACCTCATCTCCTTCCTTTTCACTTGAAACTGAATCAGGAAACTCGGAACCGTCCTCCTCAAGCAACTGTAAAACCTCCTCAGTGTTGTAACTCGTTGAAGCCATTTTGAATATGATGGTGCAAAAAAAAAAATTGTTTCCCCGAAGTTGCCGAGGTACCACAGCGCTCACACTTTTTTCCTGTAAAGTCACATGCTTGCAATGACGTATTATGAAATAACAGGCCTGAATATAGCAATGGCTAATTTATAAAAATCGGAAAAGACAGTTCGTTCAACCGGGGAGTGTTCGACCGTAAAGAAACAGTTAGTCTGGTACATTGGGTTCTCACGGGCTCAAAGACATTTTTTACTGCTTCTACAATGCTTCTAGAGAAAGCTAAGCCATCTAAAAAGCTTTTGTGACTGAGGTAACTTTTTATATAATTTTTCATAGAGACCGCTGTAAAAATTTGTGACCTACCTAAGCATAAACGCAAAAACTGTGAAATACTCTCGAATCTACATTTTTCCTAGCTTTGGGCACATGTATTTCAAAATTTAAGCTTCTAACTAATCGTTAAGTGTCTCTAAAAAATCGAAGAAGCCGAACCGGTCTTGGAACGCTTTAAAGCATCTACCGGAAGGAAAGGGTTAATGGCACTGAATAGTTATACTATTTCTCACCTCTAGTTTCTTGAAGCAAAAGTATATTGTTTAGCAGCACACTGAAGTCAAAGACACTGTAGTTGAAGTGTACTCTCTTGTTAGCAGTGCTGAAGAGAAGTATACTGTCTCTTTTAGTGGCTTTCTGAAACACTTATAATTAAGCTATTATTGTTAAATAGTTGACAAAGAGAACAAAGTTCAAACATTTAAGTCTGCACCAAGGCTAGCCTGCTTTGCATGGCCCAGGAGCATTTACAAAAAAACTGTTGCCATTTCATTATAATATATGTCACATAATAATTTCCACCGGTTTGCCTACTTTATCGGGCTATAACTCAAAATATTTTTTAGTGCGACAAGGACCCTTTTCACAGAGACGGTCACATATGTTCATTTCACACCAACAATTAGTTTGAATTTTGTACACTTCTAGTGTATTTCTTTGCCATGCTCATTCACCAAATATAACTTACTTATAACATAAATACTGTTGAAGATATCAGTTCTAGTAGTTAATTTTAAAAATAATTTAAGTCTTGACGTATCAGTTGTTACTGTTTCATGTTTAGAAGTAAATAAAATAGGTCCATAAAAACAACGATTACATCTAACCAATTCCCTTACCATTCCTTGCCTAATTTCTGTTTGTATAGTATAAGTAACTTTATTAGTGTTAATACTATCAAAATTGAGTTTTTTGTGCTCCTTTGAATTCATTTGATGAATATTTACAACTCATAGCACTCTTTGTTTATTCGTGATGAGAGCTATCTCAGCAATTATACAAATTTAATTAGAAATTATAGTTCAAGTCATGAGATATGGGCGTGTTAAGTATAAAGTGAAGCTATTTTAAAATATGATTCAGTCATTCTCAGCTGAAATAATTATAATAATAGCAAATTTTTAACTGCCAATATATAGTTAATTATAATTAATGGTTAAGTTATAATTAACTGTATATTGGCTGTTAAAAAGAGAAAAATTTGCTATTATTAAAAAAATATATATATTTAGAATTGGCCAATACTCCATGGCTAAAGATCATCTACTGTTATGGTATTCTTTATTTGTGTGCTTATTCAGAAGGACACTGCAAGTACTGCCATGGATGAAGTACTGGCAAGACGTATGAACATTCAAGCAGCTATTGAAGTGGAGGAGGAGAGTGACGACAGCTTTATTTCTTACAGCGATGATGATGACTGGGATAGTGATGGAGGAGGCGGCGGCGGTGGTGGTGGTGGTGGAGGGAGAAAAATCACTTTACTCAAGTCCTTAGAGAGAGAAGGGCTGCGTTATGATAGGTCACGTAGATGTTCTACAAAGAGCTTAGGTTCAGAATTTGATGACGATATGGGGTTTGGTCTTTTTGTAAGTATTTCATGAAATTTCAGTGTCAGATGTGCGGTCAGTAAATGAATTAACTAAACAGATAAGTTGACTAATTGGCAGCTAGCACAGAAATATCCAAACTTTGGAATGTATTGCAAGTACACATAATAAAGAAAGTATATATTAGTTATGTCAGAGCACTTATAGGTGGAGTTTAGCATAATTTTGTCATATCCCCTTCCACCTGAAAATTGTTTATTTGTTGTTTGTTGAACTACCTCAGTTTTACTGAGTAATGGTTGCTCATACTTCACAATGATAACACAATTCTCCCTTGAAAAGATAGAACTCCTGAAGTAAGCCTAAAAGCTATAATTTAGAGGGGGAAAGGTGCCACTTGTGCTTCTATAATTGGACAACTTTGATAAGTAAGATTACCTAAATTTTCTATTAAACACATTTAATGGTATCACTTGATAATTAAATCAAAGAGTGGATGAGAACTTAACAAAGATTTACTATGAAACTCGAGAAGTATAATAGTTACAGCAAAAGTAAATAAGCCATAGAATAATGCACAAGCCCTTTATGATGTATAACTTGTACTAAAATACTCTCAGATGAGATCAATTGAAAATCATGACCCAACTACTGTGAACTTTTTAAATGGATGTTTGTATGCCCAGCCATTGTAAAGTGTCATATGAATGAAGCATGTTCTTCTGTACCATACGAAGTTATTGCTCATTTGCTACACAGTACACATCCTAGATATTTTTTTTAAGAATTGAGTTTCTGTGAAGAAGGCTCTTTGCTGAAAGTCCATCCATATTGATTAAATATGTACACTTTTAATTCTTTTGGATTTCTTTAGGATGATGGTGAGGTTGCATTACCAAGGAAGCCAGCAGTTGAAATTAATGTGGATGAAATATTCGCTGCTCAAAATAAGGTGGGTAAAATACTTAAGCACTACCAAGTTACAAGTTTTGATATTAAGATTCACTTTAGGTTATATTGCAAGCCATAGTAATAATTTACACTTTAGTCAAATTATGCTGGTGACCTAAAACGTTTGACCAGTACTGTATAATACAAAAAATTACACTAAAAAATTTGTGCTTTAGTTTGACAAATACCTCAATAAATTGAATAATATGTATATGTATATATATGTAATATATAGTTAAGCCATGGATTCGAGGATTTATTGATGATAACCGTCCTGATCCCGAGGGCGGGTTATCTAGCAATAATTCCAGGAGTTGCCATTGTTTAACTATTTTATACTGTAATTGCCTATTTGAACAGAGTAGAAGACCAAATAAAATGAGCGGATATTGTTGTTTTGAGGGGGAAATATGTCTAGTTTAATGTAGCAAAGGTCATTCCAAAACACCAACAACAAGATAAATGCACATTCCCTTTCCGCTGTCTTCTAATAAAAACTGTTATGGTTGAACGATGATATCCAGTGATGTTCACAATACAAGACTTTATACTCTAATAAACAATTCTTCATCAAGTCAATTGAGGGATGGATGGAATATAACCCTTTTGCAAAGAAAATTTCATAAAAGTAAAACAATAACAACAACAACAACTAGATTTTCATTCGTAGCTGAGGAGTGTAATAAGTGGTTTACTCTACCCTAGATATATTCACTGTTGTAGTTGTACTAGCACTGGTAGCTCACAGTGTAACTTGGGTAGGCTACACCTGAGAAAGGTAGCTGTAAAAACCAAGAACACTGGTAAGCTAGGCTGGTTCCTATAACTACTAGGGAGCCTTGCTGTATTGTGAGCATGAAGTAACACCTGAAATATCGTCAGTTATATCACCAAATCAATGTACCTAAAAATAGTATTGTGAAGATATCTAGGGTGGAATATATTATGTAATATCAAAAAAGTCTTCCTTTTCTGAATAGGATTGTTCATATAATATGCTTACACATTTATACATAATATGCATAAATATACATATATTTATAGCCCGTTACCTGAGCGACTGAACTTGTTGTTGAGTACTTTAAATCTGATATAGTCCCTGGTATTCTGTATGAAAATGTATTAGAGGGGAAAAGTTGATATGGTTCGTAGCAACCATTAAAAGTAATGAAAAAATGACCATGTAGAGAGCTATAAATAGAGCTATTTGTTATCAACGGGCTATAAAATAGTTAAAGCAAAAAAAAATCAATTTGAATTGCGATTCACAAACCCATGCCACTCGGGCTTCGCTTTCGTGTCTCAGGATTTGTAAATCACATACAAACCTCAATATTGGTTTATAACTTACATTTATTAGGTACTGAACAGAGCCTGATAACTGTTGCCACATAGAAAATGCATTAAAGTAAACAGGTTGTGGCTTAGGGCAATATTTTTCCATATCACCTGTGTTCATAGTTATTACGTTGGGTTATTACGTCCCCCTAGGTTATAGAATTGTTACCAAGGTATTCGCGCATGAGCAGTACCTAATAAATTTATGCGGCACGAGCGTAAATACTAAGCCAACAGACTCGTGATACTCTCCTGTATCAAATGAATAATATATTTTACTCTGTGTGTGTGTATATATATAATATATATATATTCTGTGACTAAACTTAGTCGAATAAAACTTTTACTAATATATCGAGTGTAATGTCAAGAAGTTGTCTTTCCTAATAGGATGGTTCCTGGCTCATGGCCTCAGTGTCACTGATAGGACTAGAGTCTGACCACACTCTGAAATTGCTGCACAATGCTGGAGCCAAGTCATTAGGTGAGTATAATTTATTATGTCGCTCAATACTTAAAAAAAAACAACAACAATAAATATATGTGGTAGAAGTATGAGAACAGTACTGTTCCCTTTCAGTTTCCATTTCAATGCCTTTTTTTTTTTTGACGTAAAAATTTTGCTGCACTCCAATGTAATGTCACATATGTCATAATTGGGAGAAGGGCTTCAGCAAACGTTATATCAAGCAAATAAAGCCAACTTTTGTATTTAAAAAATGATTATATTTCACTTAATTTCAATGTAGGTCTTTCATAATTCGTACATGTTAAACGAGGTCGCTTTGTAAAGCTATTGCCTTTCGTTTTTTAAGTTTGCACTGTCTTCCGCCAATTTCACATGCTTTAGTTACAATAGTCTAGTCATTGTTTCCTTGCCTTCTACTGAGTGTGATGATACTATACCCATTCGGTTCATTGTGGTGCTTTACCAACCCAGCTCAGCTAATAAGTTATTCATGAATCCAACATCATCATTACTTACACGTAAGTGTATTATTTGTATGGTGGTTGTACTATGGTACATTCAAACTGTCCAATCGAATTTCTCAATTCATGGTGAATATATTTCATACCCACCTCCTAGGAGGTGCATTTCCTATAACCTAGAGCCATGGGTACAAGTTGATTGCGCCACTCCGCATTCGGTTGGTATCGGCTCGGGCCTTTGGCCCTCGGTTGTGTAAATCCCATGTAAGTTCATACCTAAATCAACGGTTAATTGCCAATAATATCCAAACTCAGAGCATGACAGACAGACAAGACAACTACTATAACCCCCTCACGCATGCACGCTGAGGGTTAACAATAACACATTATTGAAATGAAATCTCTCATGAACTGAAATGAAAGCACTTGTAGCTACTGAGGTTTGTTTTTCTCAACACATTAACACTAGTGTTGTTTTATTATAGGCAAAAGTTTTCAAATGTAGCATCTATATATAGGTTACACCACGACGTGGAGGCAGGTAACGAAGATTTAGGGCCTTTCATTGTGCTACTTTTTTTAATTTCGGGCTAATTGTTGAGAAAACACGAAGCTTTTAGCTCCACGTAGGTACCCGCTTGTGTGGGTAATGCCCCTAGCATCATGTCATAATCACATGAGCAAATTATTTATTGTAGCCCTTTAAAATAAGTGAAGTTTCATATTGAAAATGTCTACCAGTAAGTGTTTCTGGGCTGTTTAGTTCCTTTTCTTATATAGACAGCATTTTCATGTACCATTTTCATTACTCGAGCTATATTGATGCCTGATTAAAATATCTAATAGATTGCTTGTTCTTTTGATCTGAGATTATATTGTAATAGCTGGGTAATGTTTAGTAGCGCTAAAGGTTCGCACCTTTGGTGCTTCATTTAATAACTGCAATAACTATATATATTTGTTATTACTTCAGGTTCCACCCTATATACTAATCTGGTGAAACTCATTGCAACTTTGTTGATTTTGAAGAGGCTCTCTCTCATCACAGACAAAGACAAGTCCTTCCCAGTGCTCTTCACTCCTAAAATTAAGCTTGGTGATACTCCAATCAAACCTACAAAATTTTCAGAGTCCTTCAAGAAGGCTGTTAACTTTGCAGCTGCTACAGACAAGAAATACCCCAGTCTCTACTCCCAGCTGGAGCTGGGGCATAACTGGGAGGATGTTTTTAAGAAAGTTGGATTTGTTTGCTAAACTTGCTCTATTAGCTATAATTCATAGCGTATGTGTGGTAGCTTTATATCTTAAATCTAACTAACTATTTAGCTATTGTAGCCATGTACAGTTTTTAAATATTATTTTTATTGTCCATTATTTATTGTTCCTGTTTTTATTTAATATTGTTCCTATTAGCTATTCACAATTTTTAAACCATGTTTTTATTATTTCTACTTTGCTAGCTAGCTCCTATTTTTATCCATAATTTTGCAAGTTATTCCTAGCATTTATAAGATGTAGCTACTATTATCTTGGAGCATCACTCAGTGTAGCTACTTGTTGAATGTTGGCAAACAAGTCTACTCCATAAAGTGAGTCTGCGAACAATTAATTCTTACTGTTGACTAGGTTTGATTTAGCAATCTATAATTCACATTGCAAAACTCATACATGATAGCTACAGTACATTTTCAACTATGATGCTAGAATAACTTTCACTGTTAGTTTGGCAAGAGTGAGATACTGTAAGGGGTCATGGATATGTATAGGGTACACCATGACATGAGTAGTCTGGTAGTGGAAGGGTTGAACCCGGAAAAAATTCAGAGATAATTTTAAAAAATAAAAAAATTCCAATATATCCAAAATCCTCTCAAATCCACTTTGGGGGAAAAAATATGGGCAGTATTAATATAGCTTGTTATAGCTATATCAAAATTGCGATGCTTGTGTTAAATTTTCGCGCACCTTAGAGTTTATATAGTGAAAAATTTGAGTGCAAAATATTTTGGGAAATGTTTCAAGGATGGTTTTGTCGAAATGAAGGTGTTAGCCACTTTCTTGTGAACTCCTAGACCTCTGCCACACCTTATATCATGGCTGAAAAGGATCTTACTGGCTTAAAGAAAGACAGTTGTGTTCTATTTACACAACTGTAAACCAAATAAGGCCCAAGGATAGTGTAAATCTTGTACTGACCAAACATGGAGGAGTGCAACCGACTTGTACCAAGGCTCTAGATAGGAAATGTACAAAAACTAATTTTGGTGGACGGTTCACTTACTCACCTCATAGGAGGTGGGTATGAAATGTATTCACTGTGAATTGAGCAAGTTTGAGCTTACTATAGTACAAATATAATTATATATATAGTACTTTTTACATGAGTCAGAGTGTGATATGGAGAATTATTTCACGAGCAGGCTAATTTATTTTCACTCGCCTCTGGCTCGTGAAAATAAATCAGCCTGCTCGTGAAATATCTAGCCATATTACTCTGAAGAGTGTAATAAGTGGTTTATTCCACACTAGATATCTTCACTACTGTAGATAGTACTAGTAAAAATAAAGCCAAAGAGTGAAATATCTTGCCATATCACTCTGACTAGTGTAATAAATGGTTTACTCTACCTCTAGATATCTTCACTACTGTAATTTGTACTGACTTTAACTCACATGGTATAAAGTTGGCTGTAGGGGTTCCCCAACCCTACAACTACAAGGGTAATGAGCTTGTGCAGTACTGCATGAAATAACAGTACAGCATGAATAACAACATGAAATATTGTGAGGGTAGAATAAATATATTTATTCCACACTAGATATCATCATAATGTTATTTTTAGGTCCGTGACCAGTGAGTTACCACATAGTATGGCTGCAAGCTCATTACCTAGTAGTTGTAGCAATCTGGCCTGGTTTGCCAGTTTTCTGGGTTTTTACCAGTGTTGTTTTGGTTTAGAGATTACAGACTTACTTAGTTTAGAGATTACAGACTTACTTAGTTTTAGTTATTCCTACTTAAAAAAAAATCTTGAATGCTTAGTTTTAGTTTTTCCCCCAATCTCTCCCTGAAGATTTAGTTAGTTTTTCTTCAATATCAAGTAGAAGATTTAGTTAGTTGTACTATCAATTGACTTAGTTTTGGTTAATTTGTGTTGTCTCTCAAATTCTGCAATAATGAGACTCCTTATACAGAAAGTAGTATGGGTAGTTTTCCCAAATAACTTCAAAAATAGCACATTTCTATGAAAGTTAGGTATTATTAATAAAGTATGATTTTTTTTATATAGTTTAGAGAATAATTACTTGATGGCAATTTATACCTTCATTTAATAATGACATAATTCAAAGTGAATTGTTTACAATAAAAATTGCTTAGTTTTAGTATTTGTCATCCACTCTACTGGTAGTTTTAGTTATTATAGAATTTACCCCTAAAATATTTAGTTTTAGTTTTTTCAAGTTCTCTACAGCTTAGTTTTAGTTATTCTTACCAAACATAAAATATCCCAAAACTAAGGGGTTTTGGTTTTAGTTTTAGTTAACTAAACAACACTAATTTTTACAGCTACCTTCCTCTAGTGAGAAGCCTACCCAACAGGTTGGAGCAGCTGCTAAAATATCAGCTGGGGGTGTAGGGAGCCCCTAGAGAGTTTTATGGCCAACTTCACATAAAGAGAGTTAGTACAAACTTCAGTGAAAGGTAGATATCTAGCTTGGAATAAACCACATTACACTCAGTAGAGTGATATGGCTAGGTATTTCACTCTCAGGCTTTATTTTCACTCGCCTATAGTTCATGAAAATAACATTGATTAGCCTGTTCGTGGCAGGGGAACCAGGGGAGGAAGAGGTCAAGCTTCTGCTGGAAGTTTAGGAGGTACTCACGGTAGGAAGCGGCCTCGGACTACCCATCCAGCAAGTCGGCTTGTGGAGGTAATGGGTAAATGGGAGAATAAGGACACTGTGCCCATTGATATAGCTTATCTTGTACCTGGCCCTGCTCGCAATGTGGTTAGTCCAAGGAGCACTATTCTTGATGCTTTTATTTTTATTTTTTACTGCCCAAGTTTGGGACTTGTTTGTGTCTCAGGCTAATGCCTATTGAGTGTTGGTATCCATTTCCTGGCTTGAGTGATTGGTCGAGTATGATTCCTTTCTGAGTGTATGACCATTGGGACCATTACCAACAGTACCTTGCTTTAGTACAGCAAAACCTTGATTTCTTCTTTTTCCCTATTCTGCCTCTACTCAGGGGTTAGGGCCCCCACGGCCCGGGTAAGTTTACTTTGATTTAGATATAACAGCAATTGTAATAAAAAGATATAATTATGGTTACAATGTAATCAGCAAATTATGTTTGTGTGTTTGTGAGGTTCCGTGGAGATTCCGTGGTGGTCTTTTCCAACTTGGGTGGACGTAATGGGGTTAGACATTTGTTCATGTGTTGTTGTTTTTATTCTTCTAGATTGTGTGTGTGTGCACAATTCAGTTAGGTCTGCTATACACGATAGTGTAAAATACAGTATTGCGTATTATTTGTTTGTGTGTTGTTGTTGTTTTTTGTTGTTGTTTTTCATTTAGAATATTGTGTACACTATCCAGTTAGGTCTTCTATACACAACAGTTGAGAATATATTGTTGTGTATTGTTCATGTGTGTGTTTGCTTTATGAATTATCTTTATTGATGCATTTGGTTATTGTACCACATTAAAAAAATTCAAATTTGTTTATGTACTTGTAGTAGGGGGAGGGGGGGGGGCTAACTTTTTATGGTGTGTGTGTGTAGTACATTATTTAGTTAGGTTTATAATTCACAACAGCTGAACAACTAATTTGTTGTGAGTTTAGTGGTGTTACTGATGGGAATCACCCAGGTGATCCGTTCCAACATGGCGTAGATGTATTGCGGTTAGATATACTTGATATTGTTATGCCAGGGTAAGTTGAGTACCATTTCTATATGTTCTTTTTATGTTATTGGAAGAGTGTGTGTGCATAACAGTAGTAAAATACACTAATCAACAAACAAAAATATTGTTTGTGTTAGTGGAACATATTCGTGAACCTGCAATAATCTAGAGTCGGTCGCTGGGTCTCTGTATAGTCTATTGAGTAGAATTTCACTTTGACATTCACTTTTGACATGCATTTGTGTATGTAATAGTACATGTATGTTACTGAATGTGTAAGTAACACGGTTATTGTGATCGTAGATAATTTTGTGTATTACACTAAAATTTGGTGTTTTATTTTACAAAAGTTTTTTTTGAGTGTGCTTGTAGCTATATATACAATGTTGTTCGTCTGTAACTGTCATCAAAACAATGTATCCCTTCTAGGAAATTTTGGTTGATCTGTTCCAACGTTTGACACAGTGATGCTCTTTTAAATGGGTTACCTTGATTGCAGATGGGAATGTTAGGGCAGCAGTGTAAACATACACCCAGGAGAACGACTACCAGAAGTGAAATCCCAATTTCACAATTGCAGATGTGGTGTCATGGTTGAAGGCTCAATATGGTGTTGATATCAGTATCTGAAGAAGTTATCTGTAAAACTATGGAAACTTTGAGATATTTGTTTCAGTTGTAGTCACTTCAAAGGGGCATTACCAAGAGCATTGTGAACCTCTGCCAAGTGCTGGAGATCTCCCTTCACAGCCACAAATACACTCTACAAACAGTGTACCGGTAGCTCTTACTTCCAGAACAGGAATACGGCTGTGACATCACTTTTCTGCAAAACAACAAACACAAAACAACATGATATGTTGTAATATATGCAGATAGCTACTTTTTCTAACCTGATTTTGTTTATATCAACTGACAAAGAATCTTCAGGTTCCAAACATTTTGTTTCCATTTTTAAAAATGTATATTATATACTGTGTCAAAGTTAGCAAAGTAGTATCTACATTAGTAAAAAAAAAAAATTAAAAAAAAGACCCTATAGCTATTGCTAACTATGTGTTGCTAAAAAAATTTTTTTTTTTTAAATCACCGGTTAAACTCTAAGCTATCCCAAACCAGTACTAAATGCTAATTAATAGTCAGTACTTACTTATGCACATGTACTTTGAACCCATAAAGCCAATTAACAATAGCAACTTTTTCTTGTTCTAACAGCCAATATTGTTAATTATAACTTTACCCTACATTTCGACTTCTTGCTATTTCTGTTCAGATCTACCTTGCTATGAAACAGTTTACTCAAAGCTACTTACTTACCCTGGAGTGGACTGTGTGCTATTCCCATCTGCTCTAACCAGGATTTAGGAAAAGTAGATCTCAGGTGGCAGCCTACCTACTCTGTCTCTATAAGGCTCCATTAATAGCTAAGTTGACAATTATGCCACAGTACGCTCACTGTTTATTATATCCTGGAGGGTGATATGCACACAGCATAGACAGCCAGCATCCTGGAAGCTCTAAACCTATGTCTCTGTTAAACTTGTGGTCAGGTGTCATCTGTATGTGTAGAGCTTCCTTTATCTTTAACTCAAGATTCTTACTGGCTCTGTCTACAACTCATACCTCTTCCCATTTAATGGGGTGATGTTGGGTGAAACCTTCTTATCACCTCTCTTACAAGCATCCTGATGTTCTTTCACTCACTGCTCAACTAGAAAGCATGAGCAGAGAGTGAAAGAACATCAGGAGTAAGAGTGCATTCCTCATACGCGCTTGCAGTCATGCCAACTCAACTTGGACATACTATAGTAGAAGGTAAGTTGTAAATCAAGTTTTTGAGACAAAATTAATTAAATCATGATTGGTTAATAGTTGCTCATTAACGGAAGCACCTGTATGCTCAAGAGTTACAGTTCATTAATTAACAACAATATTAACATAATCAATTGTCAATAGGATTGGTGTAGGAGGGGCTCCCTTAAATATAGTATTAGATGATAGTAAAGTCACCAACTATCCAAAGCAAGTGCTACCATAATCTCACTAAATTTAAGCATTGAAATGTAATATTTTTAAGTAGCATTCCATTGCTCAAAATTGTATATAGAGAGAATATAATATCACATACCTGACAATCTAAATTCTGTTTTTTTCACTCCCATAATAGCTATCACCAGTCTGGTCACTTTTCCTTTTCGGCATATTGAGTGAAGTAAGAATGGTTCACTATCAAAATAAACACAGAACAAAATGATTATGAATTGCAACCTGCATGACCCTAGAAGTAGTAATAAAAAAACATCAACAAATAAATAAACAAAAAAAAAAAAAAAGACAAAAAACAAAACAAAAACAACTGTTCGGGACCAGAGGGACCAGATGCACCACCGAACAACCGCCAGTAAAGTGCATTTCTGTGTGTGAGTGTGCATGCTCATGCCCCCCTTGTGTCATTCCACTCATTAACACTTCTATTCACTCATTAACACTTCTATTCAGTCAGTTCTCTGTTCAGTTGCAGTTCAGTTGCAGTTCAGTTGCTGTTCAGTTGCTATTAAAAATATATCTCTAACTGTAACTTATATATATAGCTAGCTATTCTAGCTACTACTCGCACTGTGCCTGTGCATGCTAGTTCTCCACAGGCTGGTCCTTCGGATTCTCCTGCTAACCCCGAGCTCAGGGATTTACAACCCCTGATCATTGGTCCTTCGAGCCGGATCTGGAACAGCAAGGCCAACATTCCTTAGCTCTCCTCTACTGTCGAAGTACTACTTAGGCTGTGCTGGCTCTACTAGTTAGCTAGCTACCTACGTCTCGTTTGATTGTTGACCTGCTGCAACCTTCAAACTTCGTACGCCGTCTCTGCAGACACCCTACCGTCTCTTCAGACACCATATCATCTCTTCAAACAACTCTACTGAAGTTCCGACTCTCATCCATCCATTGACTCCTCATTGAAGGACGCCAATTTTTTTTTTCTTTCTCGGGACTCCTCCCACATTAAAAAAAAAATCCTACTCTCCGATCGACCCTTTCCCGGTTCGTTGGCGCCTCTCTGCCTCGGCCTGGTAACCTGGTGACGTGGAGGTAAGAAGCGACTTTCTCTGTCATAATGGAATGAGTACTACACGAGTCAATAGCAGCACGGACTGTGATTGCCCTGTCACCGTTGAAGACTGTGAGCAGGGCAGTATGGATGAAGCCTCCCTTCAGGAGTTTGGGAGTGGAGCTGTTTGTCTGAAGAGACTGTTGAGGTTGAAGTTTGGCAGAGGTCAGCAGTGACTTGGCAGATTGTTTGGATTTGGCAGGATCATCTCCCTTGTGAAGAAGGGAATGATGTTTGGATTGACAGACACGACAAGTGTAGGTGGAGGCACAGTTACCCACCTGGTGGCTACCATGCAAACAGTTTGCACAATACTTGTGTTGACGTACATATTGCCATCTCTGGTTGTTGTCGGCATCTTGGAACACCTGGCATCTGGTCCACCCGTGGTTAGGCCCTTTGCAGAGAGGGCAGTTCTTAGGAGAAGTGTTGGCAGAAGCAGCTGCTTTTTTGTTGTGGTTGTTGTTGTCCTCCTTCTTGTGGTGTTTGGAAGACTGTTGTTGAGAAGAAGTTGAAAACTTGGGCTTGGAGGGCAAATTGTGGGAGAGTGGACGCACAAACTTCATCAGATCAGCAACATCCGGGATTTGATCAGAGGGGCCAAGATGTTTAGCCCACTCTTTAGCAAGCTCGTCATCGAAATCCCGGATGGCTAATGCCACTGCTACTTGTCCGATGGTTGCTCCTTTCACCTTGGCCATTGCTTCGAGAGTGTGTTCAACCCGCTTGATAATCTGCATCATCGACTCTTGGGTGTAGCTATACCTGGCCCTGGTTACAAGATCTTCCACATATCTTGGAAAGATGGCAGATGCCCTCCCGTACCTATCCTTCAGCTGCTTGAGTGCTGAATCATAGCCTGTAGAAGAGTAATCTTCCACAAGCTCTCTGGCTGAAGGGTCAGTCATGGCATCAGCTAGGAGACAGCAACGGTCCCCATCTGTGTAGTGTTCCCAATGCGCTTTTATGACTTCAGTAAACCGTTCGTAGAACTGGGGGAAGTCCATGGGCTTCCCAGAGAAGGTTGGCGCTTTGATAGAGTATGGCGCCTGTCTCCTGACAGAGGAAGCAGCCTCAGGTGCAGGAGATGTAGTGGAAGTCGGTGCTTTCTTTGCTAGGTTGATCAGCACCTTCTCAAGCACATCCTTCGCAGTAGCCAACAGTGGACCCAGGACGGCATGAGAGGAGTAAGGAGTAAGACTCCTGATGAGGGCTTGAATGCCTTCCACAATCTTGTTCCCAGTAGAGGAGAACTCAGTGGATGAAGGGGCTGAATAGTTGAGCCACGTTTCAGCTTGTGTGATGAGCTCCTGATAGCGGAGAAGTTGGGTGCTCATGTGAATGGCTTCAGTGATTTCATCTATGCGTTCGTCGTAGGTGGCCTCAATGGTGAGGTTTCCATCGACTTCCTTCTGAATTTCTTCTTCAGTGGATCCTTCCACAGCCATTTGCTCAAGAAGATGTTCCTGAGCCTCCTGTTCTTCTGTGATAGCAGCATTGATCTGTGAAAGTTTCCTCTGAAGTTCATCAGGACGGAGCTCCCTAACATTGTCAGAGAGAAGTTTGTCAATGTTTTTAAGAAGCTTGGTGATTTTACCACGAGCAGAAGCACGTCTGGTCTTCGCACGAGAAACATCAGACATGGTGGTTGGGAGCTGGAATGAAGTAAAATTACAGGAGAAGTCTTGAAGATGTTGTTAAATACTGAAGGAATCTGCAGGCTGAAGTAGTCCAACTTGTTTGTTTTGTTTTTTACAGCTCACGCAATCGACGTAGTCTTGAACACTGTTGAAGAAGCGCCAACCACCATCAGTGTCCAGATGACTGGCTCCGTTTCTTCAGCTACTCTGAAACATGGCACTACCGTTGGCATTCGTCCTGCCTTCCCCTCTCCGGAAAGGGTGGAGCTGGATGTTGCCATCACTCCTTTGCCATTCAGCTCCACCCCTCCAGACAACACAGAGGATGTGGTCAACAACCCCATACTACATGGTATTCGACTGGCAGATGGTGAACTTGGGGGCCCCATCGATTTAATTGTTGGGACTTATGACCAACCTCACTTCCTGCTGAACGACCCCCTCAAATCCTGCCTACAGTCCCGAATCACTGCCGTCTCTACCATCTTTGGGTGGACGGTGGCAGGCCCCTCTACTGATGGAACAATCACTACTCTATCGGTGGAACTTCAACAAAACAACCTGGACACACTGCTAACCCGGATGTATCTGCTGGAGAAAGTTCCTGCCGTCTCTCGCTACAGCCCGGAGGAGTCAGCTCTCCACCAGTTCAGGCATACAGTCCAAGTCCAGGCTGATGGACGCTACTCTGTCAGCTTACCAAGAGTAGACAATCCACCTGCTTTGGGAAAGTCACGTAAAATGGCCATCAGCCGCTTCCTAAGCAATGAGCGTTCACTCAAGAAGAAGGACAGACTTCAATCCTTCAACAAGGAAATGGCCTCTTACCTTGAGCTGAAACATGCAGAAGTAGTACCAGAACCTGAGTTGGGAAACGACCACTACTATCTCCCAGTCCATGGGGTTTTCAAGGACCACTCAACAACTATAAAGGTCCGCCCTGTTTTTGATGGATCGGCGAGAACTTCCACTGGGGCATCCCTGAATGACCTGCTTCTTCCGGGGCCCAACCTCTATCCTCACATCGAGGACATCTTGCTGATGTTCCGGCTACATCCCATAGCCTTTTCTGCAGACATCAGCAAGATGTTCAGGGAGATTCAGCTGCACTCTCCCGAACGAGACCTACATCGGTTCCTGACCAGGGACTCTTCAGGAAACATCCAGGACTGCCGGATGACACGCCTCACCTTTGGGGTGAAGTCTTCCCCATTCCTGGCAACTAGTGTCCTGCTACACTTGGCTGACTCCCATCAATCTTCCCATCCACTAGCTTGCCATTCCATACGAACACATTTTTATGTGGACGACCTCCTGACCGGTGCCAACAACCTCCAGGAAGCTGTGGCCATTAGAGAGTCTGTTTGCTCTCTCCTCTCTGAGGCAAACATGACTTTGAGGAAGTGGAGGACAAACAACGACTCCTTCCGCAACACTATCCCAGCTGACTTGGAGATTCCAGCTGCCCAGGACTCTATTAAGGCACTCGGCATCCACTGGGAGGTTTCCTGTGACTGTTTACACGTTTCTTCACCTAAGCTGCCACAGTCTAGCACAGTCACCAAACGTATCATCTCTTCCATTGCTGCTCAAATCTATGATGTGTTGGGATTCTTTGCGCCCTTTGTAGTCATAGCCAAGGCTCTTCTTCAGGAACTTTGGCTCAAGAAGTTAGGCTGGGATGATGAGGTTCCTGATGACATTCTTCAACGCTGGCTCTCCTGGACCAAGGAACTTCCTCTCATCACAGACCATGCCATCCAAAGAAAGTACTTTGACATTACTGCCAAGGTGGCCTCCACCTCTCTACAAGGCTTCTCTGATGCCAGTGAGGTGGCCTATGGTGCAGTCATCTATCTACGTCGTGTGTTTGAGGATGGCACTATCTCCACTGCTTTTGTCATGGCAAAGGCCAGAGTCAGACCACTGAAGGTTACTACTATCCCGAAGTTGGAGCTCCAAGCGGCAACACTAATGACGGAATTGCTCGTCTACTCGGCAAGAATCTTCAACATCCCTCTGTCAAAGGTGCAGCCCTGGACTGACTCAACTATTGTCATCGGCTGGCTCAGGATGATGCCTCACGCCATCACTGAGGTTTTCGTCAGGAACCGAGTTGCTGCTATCCAGGAAGCCCTGCCAGATGCTTTCTGGAGGCATGTGCCTTCCAGCTCCAACCCAGCAGATCTTGCCAGTCGTGGCTGCAACGTTTCTGAGATCATCAACTCCTCACTGTGGTGGTTGGGCCCTACATGGCTCAGCTGCCCTGAACACAGCTGGCCTGCTACCAAGGCCACACCTCTGCCGAGGTCCTTGCCAGGGGTGAAGGCAGCAGTGCTTTCCACAGCATTGTTGCCTGTGGAGGTGTGGGACCTGTGGTCCAGGTATAGCAGCTACACTGCTCTGGTCCGGGTACTGAGCTGGTTACGAAGGTTCATACACAACTGCAGATCTACTTCTCCTCCAATCAAAGCACCCATTCTCACTTCTGAAGAGCTAGCAAGCAGCAGAAAACTTCTCATCCTGCAGCAACAGCACCAGTCTTTTCCAGAAGTTTTTCAATGGCTTAAGAAAGGGAAGTCCATCCCCGGTTCACACTGCCTGGCCGGGATGGTCGTCTTCCTAGACGAAACCACCAAAGATGAAACCTCCAACATCATTAAGGTCACTGGCAGAGTTAGAGCTGAAGCTTCTTCTAAGCCCCGAGAGCTCACTCCCCTTTCTCTCAAGTGCAACCTCACCAAATTGCTGGTCACCACAGAACATCAGAAACAATTGCATCCGGGCACTTCTATCCTCATCAGCATCCTGGGCCACTCCTTCTTCATTCCTGGTCTGAGGGCATTCCTAAAGAAGTTGTCCAAGAAGTGTGCCACCTGCCAGCAAGTCAATGCCAGGCCAATCTCCCAGCAGATGGGCTTGCTTCCATCAGCAAGGACTTCTCCTAGCCCACCATTCTCAGTGGTTGGAATTGACTTTGCTGGCCCCTTCATTCTGAAGAGAGGCCACACCAGAAAGCCAGTCAAGTTCAAGGCATACAGCTGCCTCTTTATCTGCCTATCTACGAAAGCTGTCCATTTGGAAGTTTGCTCATCCCTAGAGACGGAAGAGTTTTTGGCAGCCTTCAGACGCTTTGCTAACCGCAGGGGCACCCCCCATGCAGTTTATTCCGACAACGGCTCCAATTTCATTGGAGCCAAGGCTGAGCTTAAAGCAACACAACGTCTTCTGTTTAAGTCTTCAAATGCAATCTCCCACCTCTCTGCCGCCAAGGAAATTGAATGGCACACAATTCCCCCTCGCTCTCCACACTTTGGAGGATTATGGGAATCTGGGGTTCGGGAAATGAAGAGGCTGATGAAGAAGATCATCTCACCTCACCCATTGCGTTTTGAGGAGTTTGAATCGGTGCTAATCGAAGTCGAGGCTTCCCTCAACAGCTGACCTTGTTGCCATGGGAACTACGGAGTCTGATACTGATTTGACTCTCACTCCTGGCCATTTCCTCATCGGCAGGCCTCTGCGAGCCCTGCCCTCCAAACCTGTAAGTACAGCACAGCTGCCTCACCTCAGACGTTGGCAGCTGGTCCAGCGTCTTCAACAGGACTTATGGAGCGCCTGGAAAGGTTTCTATCTGAGTCATCTACAATCAAGAAGAAGGTGGAAAGGAGGGAAGACAGACATCTCTGTCGGTGACATAGTCTTTGTAAAGGACGAAACCCTCGCGAAAGGACGCTGGCCACTAGCCAGAGTTACAGCCATCTATCCAGGCGAAGACGGGAAGAATCGAGTGGTCGACATCCAGTGCAATGGTTCTACATACAAGAGGAGCATACATTGCTTGGTGAAACTCCACCTGGAGGATGACACGACTCCGACCACTACTACTACATCCAGCTCTCCAGCTGCTACTACTCAAGCTGCGCCTGGCCCCCCAGCATGTTCGGGACCAGAGGGACCAGATGCACCACCGAACAACCGCCAGTAAAGTGCATTTCTGTGTGTGAGTGTGCATGCTCATGCCCCCCTTGTGTCATTCCACTCATTAACACTTCTATTCACTCATTAACACTTCTATTCAGTCAGTTCTCTGTTCAGTTGCAGTTCAGTTGCTGTTCAGTTGCTATTAAAAATATATCTCTAACTGTAACTTATATATATAGCTAGCTATTCTAGCTACTACTCGCACTGTGCCTGTGCATGCTAGTTCTCCACAGGCTGGTCCTTCGGATTCTCCTGCTAACCCCGAGCTCAGGGATTTACAACCCCTGAACAACAACAACAACAAAAAAAATAAATCAGATTGACTGTTCTATAACTAGAGCACAAGTAGTGCAAACTTTCACTGCTAGCTGTATACTCCAACTCTATAAAAAAAACAACAAAAAAACTGGGTGTATACATTTGCTGAATTGAGTTGGGAAAGAGTGTCCAATTACAGTAGCTAATTATAATTTACTATAAATCATGGGTAGAATGAAGACAGAGGAGCAGGAGAACACAAGGATCTAGAAAATGGAACAGGTGAGAAAAGGCTGACTGATGTAAATACTTCAATGAAGAAGTGAAAGAAATACACAGAAAGGAGGAGAAGAGAGTCTGAGTTGAAGAGGGGAACAAGAAAAACTGAGATGGCTCAAGAAGAAAGAGAGCAGGAGAGGGAAACCATGGATAAAAATATCTTATGCTATTGCATTCCTAAATTACAAAAGGTAAGTACATCACAAGCATAAGAAGTAGCTAGCATTGCCACACTTTTCTCCTTTTCACAAGTTTGAGGAATTTTTTTTCCTACAGATAACTGATGGCAGTATCAGCAAAGTTTTCTGACCAACGACCAACTATCCCTAAATGTGAATAACATTTGATAAGGCATATTTTATCACTAGTTCTTGCTATATCCTGAAGTCGTTCCAATAGCTTGTAGGTCCCTACACCTTAAAGGGGATCACACAATTGTTTAACTCATCAGCAAGTCTTTCTTAACCAATATAACTGTCTCCTCTGAATCTCATGTATAAAAGCACATTTGTAGATGATATAATATTGCCAGGAATCAACTGGTACCTCTTTCCAATTTTGCAGCCGCTATAGAGTACTATTGGAGCATTCTGACTGATTGTTAGTCACACCAGTACATGGATGATACACATTTAGTTTCAATACCCATCTGTCAAGACTGACACTCTCTAACGCAAGCCTTCATATCATCCTTCAATATGTAATAATTTATCATTCCTCATTGTGTACACTGATTTAATAAATCCTACATAGGGCTAATGTACATCAGTAGTTTTATAGAACTTGCTCCATGCTGATTAAGCCATGCTTCGACAGCATAGTGTGGTTACAGCAACATAGCCAGATAACTCCAGGAAATTTTTCTCCCAGCAACATAGCAAATAACTCTAGGTAAAAACTTCTCCCAGCAGCATAGCCAATAGACCCCTTGCAATGGGTGGAGCTTGCGTACGTGTCCGCCATCTTGGAGTACAGGTAGCAGTCGTTACCATTGAAACGTGAAGAATGGCGAAGTTTTTAGAGGGGTACCAATTCGAGATCAGAGATGCAGACTCCAAGGAAAGGTACCTAGAGAAAATAAATACCATTGGTATGGATCCCTACGAAGCTGACAAGGCTTCATTTGTGGATGATGTAGACATTTGGCCTTCAATAACTAGTATCCATGTTGGCATGTACTTGGTGTTTTCTCCCAGTCCCTATACTGGAGATAATTTATTGAATTACAAAAGTATGGACTGCTACCAGAACTTTTTATCAGGATGGGTGAGATAAATTTTAGTGAAAGCAGTGGATCAGATAAACGAGTTGTGATAGCAAAGGTAAATACTGTTAATATTTAGCTATAATTTTTATGTAACTAAAGTTTTTAATAGGTTAATCATTCAATGAGACTACGTGAGAAGCCACTAATTCCTTGGATATTTGCTGAAGCAAATGGAAAAATTAATTTTGGGCATTGTAACTGTATGGCTGGTTTGGGGGAATCTTGTTCACATGTTGGATCTCTGCTATGGGCGATTGAAGCCAGTGTTCGAATGCGTGACTCCATGACAGTAACGCAAAAAAAAGCATACTGGGTCACTCCATCTGGAGTCAAGGAAGTCAAATGCTCTAAAATTAAAGATATGAAATTTCAGGGGAGAAAAAGGGCACAGAAAGAAATGAAATGTCAAAGTGACAGTCGTTCAGTATCTCCACTGCTCATTCCTTCTCCTTCCTCTTCACGTTCACTTTCACCAATGCCTCCTTCGAAAAGACAGAAACAGTGGAAGCCCAGTTCAAGTGAGCTGAATAATTTTTTTTAAATCATTAGCTTCTTGTTCTACAAAACCTGCAATTCTTTCTGTTTGGCCTGGATACTGTGAACATTTTATTCCGAAATCTTTAAATCACGATTTGCCTGTGATCGTGAGCTGCTCCGCGAAAACCAGACATTTCCCTACAAACACAATTGTACACTAGTGATGTGCTTGAGCACAAATGGCGAGCGAGCCTAAAGACTATACTATTTTTATAAATGATTTTGACTTCTAACACTGAAGCTACTGAAAATAAGGTCCAGTTTTTTTATTTCGCATACACGGTAAAGGGATTTCAGTGCCATAGTAACAACTCTCTGCAACTGCTTGAATTGAAGGAAAAAAACAACAACAACAAAACAATAGTATTTAAAAGTTTTCTTTGTGATATTCTTAGCTAAGTAGTGTTGTAACACACAATTGCTTGACACAAACTGGAAATGCACCACACAGATTACCTTCGCGGTATCTAGTGGGACAATGGATTTTCAAGGTAATACTGTTGCGCACGGCTTAAACATGACAAAGAAGAGAGCGCATTGACTTACCACCGCCCACTAATCGAATGAAAATGGAAGTCCCGTAAGTTTTCACGTTTTAACTGCAACCGCAAAAGAATTCAAAAAGGTAAACAATTCAATTCTAGGGTGATACTGGTACTGATTGATAAACCAGAGGATTCTGTTTAGTGAAGTTTGGGACGGGGTCGACCACCAAACTAACACAAAAATGCGAGGGTCAAAGTACAAAATGACATACAGTACGTCCATGACATATATCCAAATAACTAGTGGTTGTGCTTGAGCCACAAAATGGCGAGCGAGACCCGAGCCTGGAATAGTTACCGGGAACATAAAATGTTACTATGTTTTAGCTTACTTCATGCAAAACACCATTAATAGCAGTTATGACCTTTTATTCAGCAAACAAATACAAAATCACTCTCTTACCTGATTAATGGTAACTTTTGTAGTATCAAACATCAACCATTCTGATAATCTCAATTACCAGTAACTAAAAAATAAACCAGTGTTATTATTTGTAATTTATAGCCAACCTTGCCTCAATTTCCTATTGATAACTTCTGCAGTATCGAATTTAATTTACTTTGACTATCTGAATTACCTCGAATTCTTGACAAGCTCTCAGCTACAAAAACAAAAGACAATCAATTTTAGCACACAAATACAAAATTACTTTACCTCATTTTCTTGAGCAGTGGTAACTTTTGTAGTACCAAATTTGAGCCATTCTGACTACTTGCATTTACCAGTCACTGTTGACAAGCTCTTAGCTACATAAAAGAAAGGCCAGAGTTATTTTTGTATATTTAGCTACAAATATGGAATTACGTACTTACCTCAACTTCCCTGGAGTTGTAGTAGCTTCCTTAGCATTAATACTATGGCATTCTGACTACCAATGACTCTTGACAACCAACAATCGGCACTCCGTATCCCCCCTAAAACGGAGAAGTTTTGAAATTCAGTCTGGAAAAGGGTCTTCAATGCCATAGTAACCGGTCGAATCAACTTTTTGTTTCTTGAAAAGCAAGCGTTTTCGCAGGAATTTTCTCACACTTTGGAGCTTAAGTATAAAGTAAGGCTAGCTTAATGCTGTAGTTGCAGAATAAACTGTGGTCAAGCCTAAAAAGCCGTGTTTTTTGGAGAAAAAAGTACCCCGCGCGTGCGTTTAAGGGGCATGCGTACCATCCATACATACATATAACATATACCCGATTTTGCATTATCCACCCCTAATACTGTCTCGCTAGCTTCGCTCGCTCGCCAATAAATAAACATCCCCGATTTCCAATTGTGTTACCCCTGTAAGTGTCTCGCTCGCTCGCCAAATTACGGCAAAAAGTATGAAAATAGTGAATTATTTTTTAATTTTATATTTTTCCATAATTATAAACTTCTAACCTTTGTTTAGCTCTCTGCCAAGTTTCATTTTCTAAAGCGATCGTTTTCTTGGCAAGTGAGCATGTCAAAATTGGAACTTGTCAAAAATGGGAACTCTAAAGTTAGCAATTCTCCGCGAATTTCCAATTGGAGTGTCACGAATAAAAATTTTGAAGTTACCGACTTCAAACGTGTGTAAGTTTAAAACGCTTAAGCGCACGCCAGCGGCAAATAGCTTATTTTAAAGCAGAAAGTATGATTTTTCTGAAAATGCCTAAATCTCAATTTTTTAGGGAAACACCTGGTTTTTGCAGAGCCCCTCACTTATAATTTCAGAAAATTTAAAACTGGATTATCATGATCTACTTCAAGCATCTTCTGAAGTTAACATTATGGTGTCACAAGAACAAGTATTACATGTTGAACAGCAAACACGAGGCCAATCTTGTACAAGATTGTGGAATCGTATGCGATCAGGGAGAATAACTGCCTCTAGATTTAAAGCAGCTTGTAGAACTGATCCATGCTTACCACCTCGCAGCTTAGTTGCAGCTATATGTTACCCTGAACGTGCAAAGTTTAACTCAAAAGCTACGTCATGGGGTTGTGACCATGAAAAGATTGCTCGTGAAGTTTATATTTTTTAAAATTCTCCGGTTCATAAATAATTGGCTGTGGGGGCCTCGCTCTTACGTTCGAGGCCTTCGCACAACAGACTCTTGGTGGACAGCTTATAGTCCGCTGCCACCAGAGTTCAGCGACAATAATGTCTTAGGTTATGGTTCTTAGATCACAAGTACTGAACTGAACTACAACACGTGGCAAGAGGCCTGATATACATATTCCTCTCGCCAACAACCAATCAGAACAACACAGCCAACACACACACTGTACGCATGAGCACAAATAAATATCCTGCAGAGTACATGCACAAGGGCTGTTCCTGCCCAAGGGCTGATTACTACACACAAATGTTAACACATCACACCACACACAAATAATGTTCTATTCTCTTCTCTTTAGTCTTCTTCTTTCTTCTTCATCCTTCTCTCTCTTCCTTCATGTGGGAGGGACTGGGTCTGCACTCCCACATCTCCCCCCTCCTCTTGAAATCTCTCCTTCCCCTCTTCATCCTCATAGCACCAGCTCAGGGTGTCCGCCACTACATTATCCTTTCCACTTCTATACTTGATGATAAAATCAAATTCTGCCAGCTTTAGAGCCCACCCGTGGACCCTCCTGTTACATTGTTTGCCGGCCGCTAGCGACTCCAAACTACGGTGGTCAGTCAGAATCGTAAATCTCTTCCCGTAGAGGAAGTAAGCGAAGTGGCGCACTGCCTCCACTACTGCCAAGCACTCAAGCTCCTGAGCGCTGTAACGTTGCTGAGCCCCCTTCAACTGTTGGGAGAAGAAAGCCACAGGTCTCCATTCCTCATCCCTCTGCACAGACAGCACCGCACCGACACCCGATCCACAGGCATCACATTCCAACATAAAACAATCCTCCTTCTGAGGAACACACAACACAACAGAATCAGACAAACAAACACATAACTCACGGAAAGCCTCGTCCATCGGGCTCGTCCACATAACCCTCCCACTCCCTGGACCAGACGTATGGAGCGTCAAAACGGCAGTCCAACGGTGAATGCCGCGGACGAACCGACGATAGAAACCCACCAGCCCCAGGAAGCCTCTTAATTGCTTCCGACTCCTCGGTTTTGGGTGCTCCAAGATCGCTCGCACCCTAGCCTCAGGAACAGAGACTACACCATCCCCAACAAGGTGGCCCAGAAACTCCAATTTCCTCTTCCCAAATACACATTTTTTTCTCTTAACCGTCAACCCTGCCACCTTCAACGCCTCGAAAACCTCCTCCAACTGCCTCAAATGTACCCTCCAACTCTCCGACACCACCAACACGTCATCAATATAGACTCGAGCGTACTCCCAGCAATCCTTCAATACCATATCCATTAGACGCTGGAAGACAGACGGTGCGTTTGTCAGTCCGAATGGCATCCTCTTGAATTGAAATTTACCAAACGGACAGACGAACGCTGTCTTCATCCTGTCCTCCTCATCTACCACAACTTGGTGGAACCCTTTCTCCAAGTCTAGTTTGGATAGCACCCGACCAACACCCACTCTCTCGACCATTTCGTCAAAGCCGGGTATATAATAAGGTTCCCGGACAGTGAAGGTATTTACTCTTCTGAAGTCTACACACAGCCTGATGCCACCATCCTTTTTCTTGACTGGCACCAGGGGAGAAGCCCAAGGACTACAACTCCTTTCGATTATGCCACTCCTCTCCAGCAGTTCCAACTCTCTCTTAACGTCCTCTCTTACACCTAGCGGCACCGAGTAAGGCGTCTGCCTAATCGGTGGAGAACTACCCGTATCGATCTTCAGTTGCATCAGATCAGTGCAACCCGGCTTCCCCACAAACAAACACTCATACCTGCTCAACAACTCTTCCAATTCAGACTCCACATAACCTTCACATTCACCACTCAGTACATTTCTCTCACTCGTTCCCTCTTCTAACACTACATCTATCCTATTCACTTCCAACCTCTCTTTGTATTCCTTTAAACAGTTAACGTGCACTACCTTAGCATGCTTCTCAGTATCTACCTTCCCAATTCTGTAATTTACCTCTCCCATTCTCTCTCTCACTTTATACGGACCTTCCCACGAGTCAGCCAGCTTGCTTTGCATGCCTGGCACCCTATACAATACTAACTGTCCTACCTTAAACTCTCTTAACTTACACCCTCTATTCGCATAATTCAACCTACTTTGCTTGCTCTTCACCATCTTTACAGCAGCACACTCCCTCATTCTCTCTAACCTCTCAGCCATACACCTCACCCACTCACACACATTTAGCTTCTGACTATCTACTTCGTACAACCCGTGATACAGCGCATCCAAGGGCGTTCTAACCCTATATCCGAATACTAAATCGAATGGGCTGAACCCGCTATCTGCATGGGGCATTTGCCTCAACACATACAGCACAAAGTTCACCTGTCCTACCCAGTCTACACCCTCGCTCACACACTTTCCTAATATCCCTTTAAACGTACCATGCATTCGCTCGACCGCCCCGTTCGTTTCAGGGTGATACGGCGAAGTCCTCATCTTCTCTATACCCACTAAACTACATAACTCTCTCACTACCCTCCCACAAAACTGGCTCCCTTGATCCGATAGCATCCTCTCCGGGATAGAGGTCCTGGAGAAGATAGCCCACAGACCTTCTGCTACGGCCTTAGCGGTGATGCTCCTAAGAGGCACCGCTTCAGGCCATCTTGTAGCTAGGCAAACGTATGTTAAGAGGAACCTACACCCACCCTTCCCTTTGGGCAGGGGTCCCACCAAGTCTACCGCTACGGACTCGAAAGGCTCCGTTAACACAGGCCTCTCCACCACTGGAGCCTTCCTGGGTTTGTGCTTGCTACGCACCTGGCACAGCCCACACGTCCCACAATGTTCACATACATCCTTACTCACACCTGGCCACACAAAATATCTGGCTATCATCCTTGCCACTTTCTCACTACCTAAATGACCCCCCTTATCATGCACTAACACCAAGATCCTCTTCCCAAAGCCCTTTGGTACCACTAGTACATCCCTGAATTCATCCCAAGCTACGTACTGACTCTTAACCAAGACACCCTTCTTCCACACAAATCCCCTCTCCTTCTTTTCGCCTAACTCCCTCCATTCTCGCAAACTCTCATCCTCCCTTAACTCCTTCCTAAACTCTTCCCCATCCTTGCCTTCTCTCACTGGACCTACTTCACTAGCTAACCCTCTCACTTCTCTCTCAATCTTCTCCTCACTTACGTCTACTCTATCTAGTTCCACTGGCACACCTTCGTCTTCTTTTCCCTTCGTGCTCTCGGTCGCCAAGGAAGGGTCAGCTTCAACCTCAGTCTCGCCTACCTCGGATTCCCGGCTACCCGATTCTTGCACGTCCTCAACTGGCTCAATCACACTCCACTCAGAAACTAATGCATCATCCTCACAGGCGTCTAGTTGCTCTTCCTCCCGAGCTTGACTCCTGGTCAACACATTCACGGCCTTACTCTCAGACCTCTTCATCACACTACCCTTATGTTCTTCAATAGCACTCCTAAAGGCTTCACTCTCAGTTTGGTTGGTTAAGTCAAAGGGCACGATGCTCACGACATCGTCCCCTATTCTATCGTCTATCACGGCCAACCTAGCAAACTCCAACCCTCCAATTTTGTAATTCACCACTGTGCTATCATGGGTCTTTGTGTTGCCATGTACATCAGCTATATGTACCCGGCCACACTCCAAGCTATCCTTGGTCACTAGAGACCTAGGAATAACTCCTATCTCTGCACCTGAGTCTATCAACACACTACACTCCTTGCCATTCACAACGCCCTTAGCCATATTACCCCTCTTTGCCCCTACTATAATCTTCAACACTCTACCCCCATTACTCTCCTTCTTAACCGCACTTCCCACTCTCTTACTCGGGCAGTCAGGGCTGCGGTGGCCCTGCTTGTTGCATGTAAAGCAAGTCACAACCCCACCTGTAGCCCTCCCAACTCCAGTATGCAGACTTAGTAGTGTGGACAAAGGAAGATGTGCATATTGAGAGGATATATCCTGATGACGAGTTTTGGGTAGACAAAGTTTCTCGAGTAAAGCTATTTTTTGAAAATAGTATTCTACCCGAGTTACTTGGCAAGTTTTTTCACGACCAAGAGGTACTTTATCAGTTCTTCCAGAAAGCCAAAAAGAAGTTTACTGTTACTGTGGAGGACCTGAAGAAGGAGATATGATTGGGTGTGATGGAAACGACTGTAAATTAAATGGTTTCACTTGTCATGCCTACAGCTTGTGGAATTTCCTGATGTGGAAAAATGGTATTGTCCAGACTGTAGTAAAATTGACTGTTAGTGTTGTCATTTCATTGTATAGCTATAATTTGTTAATAAATAATGTGTTCAAAGCATTTTTATTAATAATTATACAGAAAAAAAAATAGTTCATTCAAAAGGTACTACAGAATCACATAAATTTATTAAACCACAACCAACTAAAACAATTTTATCCAAGAGTGTGGAATTGTCTTTTTGAGTCACAAATTCCATTGGTTGGGTTCCATGTAATATTTGATACTTCTGGCGAATAACTCCGATCACACATTCCATATGTATGCGGACATTGGCAATCTGCCTACTTTGCTCCACCTCAATGCCTGACAATTGCTTTTTGCCTTTGGTGAAAGCTGGTATTGTCACTGTGACACAGTAGAGACCTACTGATATCGAAGCCTTGATCTGCTAGTATTGTGTCACCAGGAATTAAGTTGGACAAAATATTGCAATTTTCCGTCAGGTGTTATCACTGACCCTTCCACCCCATCCATCTGATATAAAAAAAACAACAGTTCCATGGGGAGTAATACCAATTAAATACTTAACCGTCTGATGATGTGTATACACTGAATATGACTGTGCCTTTGTTAGCAAATGTGATGGCTTCTCCAAAAATACTTCAAAACAATCTATGATGACAGCACAGTTGGGACAGTGCTTTCGAAAATCCATTGGCATTGACTTTCGTAGGGAATCTCGATCAGGCCAGTAAATAAGAGGTTATAATCGATAATATAAAATGTCTATAACTTGGGAGAAAATATGACTGACTGTAGACTTATGAATATTAAATCTGAACCCCAAAGTCTATACCTGACAAATTCAGTCTAAACCTCATTAGAGTTAGCAGCAACTGCTGAAATGGACTGAGCAAGCTTCTAGAAGTTGTAGCAAAGCAAGGTTCGATATATTTTAATAATTTTTGGAGAATATCCCATGTTGGAAGACCAGTATAAAAGCATACCTTTTGGTCATTCTTTTCAAAAGCCTCTTCTGTAAGCATGAATTCCTTCTTTAACCGTGTGTTTTCACTATTTACTACCCTAAGCTCATCTTCAATAGTTGCAACTTTCATGTTAGCTATTTTCAGTCTTTCTTGTGAACATTCTAGTTCCTTCAGGGTAGAACTAAGTTTATCAGAGATAGAACCCAGCTTATTCTTCAGCTCTTCTAAAGTGTCAGTTTGTTGCCCTGACTTTCCTCTAGCTCCACTCTTCTCTATTTCTACGCATTCTAACTTCCTTCTTTTAGCTTCTCGCTCTACAAACCTGGCATGTCCTTTACTACCATAACCCAGCTTTAATGTTGGAGCCCAGTCAGGACCATCTGTATCATATAGAGATGATGGCTTTGCCTTAACAAAATGGTCAAAGCACACTCTGGTGTATGGGTACTTTTCTGGTATTAGGTCACTTCTTCTTATAGCAGAGAGCCAGGCTGCTCTTCTTTTCATGGAAAGTTCTTTAGTTTTCTCTCCCTCTCTCTCTCAACAATAGCTGGTAACCTAAAAAAACTTTTGTCGTTATCTTGTCCAGCTCTGCTACTGCATCCGATGATGGCACAAA